>VFQU01000073.1_pt1 | contig 145501 bp, 143 predicted proteins | sample 3512311 | NCBI WGS metagenome assembly VFQU01 (sample SAMN10412377, study PRJNA504923) | tailings metagenome | isolation source: Relicate 3 Philex TSF3 active mining site | place: Philippines: Tuba, Benguet | collected 2017-08-29
AGCCCAGGGCCACGAGGGCGTACATGCTCCCCAGCACGAGGCCGTTGATGCACTGTTGAACAAAGATTTCCATGGGGTGGGGCGGCGGGACGCCGGGCATGTGATGTGCTTGCTTGAGCAGCTTGCGTGCCAGTCGGTGTTCACCCTAGGTTGTCGGTTTCGGCTCTGGGAGAGGGCGTCGGGTGGCTGCGTCGGCGGGTGTGGTGAGCCACACTGAAGCTCGTGAGTCGGTGTGGTTGCTCGCCCGCTCGTTAACCCTAGGGTCGATTTGAAACGTCCGCTGTCCCGACTGCTGCTGGCCAATCTGGCCACCCTGGCCGCGCTGCTGCTGGCGCTGGCCGGCTACACGCTGAGCCTGCGCTGGGCGGAGCGCGAGGGCCTGGAGCGCCTGGCCGAACTGGCCGTCGAGCGCCTGGAGTTGTATGCCGGCACGCTGGAGGCGGAGACGGCGCGGCTGGCGCATCTGCCCGCCTTGGTCGGCCAGCACGCCGAGGTGCTGGCCGCCTTCGATGGCCAGCCGGCACCCGCTGCCCTGGCGGCGGCCGAGCGCCGGCTGGCGCAGATCAATGTGCGAGCCGGCTCGCAGCTCATCTACCTGGTGGACCAACAGGGGCGCTGGCGGGCCGGCAGCGCCGCGCTGCCGCTGCCCTTGCTGGAGCGCGAGCGTCTGGAGCGCGTGGCCGCTGCGCTGCGCGCCGGCCGGCCGGGTTTCTTCGCCGCGCAGGACGGCAGCACCGACTTCTTTCACGCCGCGGCCTTGCGCGACGGCGAGCGCGAGTTGGGCCAGGTGGTGGTGCGCCTGAACCTGGCGCCGCTGGAGGCGACCTGGGTCGATCTGGGGGTGCGCTCGCGCAGCGAGAAGCTGCTCGTCGTCGACGCCAACGAGGTGATCATCCTGAGCTCGGTACCGGCCTGGAAGCATCTGCGTCTGGTCGCCGGGCTGGACAGCTCGCACTGGCCCTGGCTGCCGCCCGACGAGGCCCAGCACTACGCGGCCAAGCCGCTGGGCGTGCTGCGCTGGACCGAGCGCGTCGGCGCCTTGCGCGGCGCGCAGCTGCTGCGTCTGAACACGCCCGACGGCGCGGCGCCGCAATTCCTCAGCCAGGAGCGACCGCTGCCGGCGCTGGGCCTGCGCCTGCAGACCCTGTCCGATCCCGGCGAGGCGCTGCGCGACGCACGCCGCGCCGCCTGGGGCGGGGCGGCGCTGGGCGCGCTGATCGGCCTGCTCGCCAGTTACTACCTCTACCGGCGCGGCGCGCTGGCCCAGCTGCTGGCGGCGCGCAATGCGCTGGCCGCCGCGCACGACGACCTGGAGCGCCAGGTGCAGGCGCGCACCCGCGAGCTGCAGGACGCCAACGCCGCGCTGCAGACGCAGATCGCGCAGCGCCAGCAGGCCGAGGAGGAGCTGGTGCAGGCCGGCAAGCTGGCCGTGCTCGGTCAGCTGTCGGCCGGCCTGGCGCACGAGCTCAACCAACCGCTGACGGCGCTCAGCGCCCTGGCCGGCAACACGCCGCGGCTGATGGACGCCGGCCGCAGCGACGCGGTGCGCCGCAATCTCGGCGCGATCGCCTCGGCGGTCGAGCGCATGGCCCGCTTGACGCGACAGCTCAAGGGCTTTGCGCGGCGCGCCGACGGCGAGTTGGAGACCGTCGGTCTGGCCCATGCCGCCGGCAACGCACTGCTGCTGCTCGAGCACCGGTTGCGCGAGCTGGACATCAAGGTCGAACTCCAACTGCCCGAGGGCCTGGCGGTGCGCGTCGACGGCACGCGGCTGGAGCAGGTGCTGGTCAATCTGTTCGGCAACGCCATCGATGCGATGGTCAATCAGCCGCGGCGACGGCTGCGCATGAGCGCCGAGCGCCGGGGCGCGCGCGTGCACATTGCCATTGCCGACAGCGGCCCGGGCGTCAGCGACGAGGTCCGCCAACGCCTGTTCGAGCCCTTTTTCACCACCAAGCCGGCCGGCGAGGGCCTGGGCCTGGGCCTGGTGATCTCGGCGCAGATCGTGCGCGAATTCGGCAGCCACCTGGCGCCGGAAAGCAGCCCGCAGGGCATGTGCTTCCGCTTTGACGTGGCGGCGGCAGACGATGGAGACGATGACGATGTTTGAGGGATTCGAGGTCCTCTACGTGGAGGACGACGAGCAGGTGCGCGACAGCCTTTCGCAGACCCTGGAGCTGGCCGGACTGGCGGTGCGCGCGTTTGCGTCGGCCGAGCAGCTGCTGGCCGACTGGGTGCCCGGGCAGGCGACGGTGGTGGTCAGCGACGTGCGCCTGCCCGGCATGGACGGCGTCAGCCTGCTGGAGCGACTGCTGGTCGACGACCCCGGCCTGCCGGTGGTGCTGGTCACCGGCCATGGCGATGTGGCGATGGCGGTGCGCGCGATGCGCATCGGCGCCTACGACTTCATCGAGAAGCCGTTCGCGCCCGAGCGCTTCGTCGACACCGTGCAGCGGGCCATCGAGAAACGGCTGCTGCGCGCCAAGGTCGACGAGCTGCGCGAGCAGCTGGAGGCGCGCAGCGGCATCGAGGCGGTGCTGCTCGGGCAAAGCGCGGTGATGCAACAGTTGCGCGCGCGCATCCTGCGCCTGGCGGCGACGAATGCCGACGTGATGGTGCTGGGCGAGACCGGCACCGGCAAGGAATTGGTGGCGCGCTGCCTGCACGACCACAGCAAGCGGCGCGACCGGCATTTCGTGGCCATCAATTGCGGCGGTCTTCCCGAGACCCTGTTCGAGAGCGAGCTGCTGGGCCACGAGAGCGGCGCCTTCACCTCGGCGGCCAAGCGGCGCATCGGCAAGCTGGAGCATGCCAACGGCGGCACCTTGCTGCTCGATGAGATCGAGACCATGCCGATCGCCCTGCAGATCAAGCTGCTGCGCGTGCTGCAGGAGCGCAAGCTGGAGCGGCTGGGCTCCAACGACGAGGTCAAGCTCGACGTGCGCGTGGTGGCGGCGACCAAGGCCGACCTGCTGGCGCTCAGCGACGAAGGGAAGTTCCGCGCCGACCTCTATTACCGGCTGAATGTCGCCGTGCTGGAGTTGCCGCCGCTGCGCGAGCGCCGGGAGGACATCCCGCTGCTGTTCGAGCATTTCTGCGCCCAGGCCGCCGAGCGCTACGGCGCCGAGCGTCCCGAGCTGCACCCGGCCAAGCTGCGCGAGCTGATGGCCCATGATTGGCCGGGCAATGTGCGCGAGATGCGCAATGCCGCCGACCGCCATGTGCTGGAGGGCGGCGTCGACCTGCCGGGCGTGATCAAGCCCGCCGAGGGCATCACCCTGGCGCAGCAGATCGAGCAGATCGAGAAGGCCTTGATCGAGCAGGCCCTGGCCCGCCAGGGGGGTAATGTGCAGCGCGTCATCGAGAGCCTCGGCGTGCCCAAGAAGACGCTCTACGACAAACTGCACCGCCATGGCATCCAGCTGGAACGATTCCGCGGCTGACGCGGTTTCTTTTCTCGCCATGCCCCTGTCAGACGCTGCGTGGACTACATTAGGGCGGTAGGCATGCTCCGGACCGATTCTTCCTGGTCTCTTCTGCTCAGCCGGCGATGCCGGCAGCTCGGTCGATTTCCTTTGGGTGTTTTATTCCCCTGCGTACTTGCATGCGATGGCATTCGCCGCCGCATCATCTGAAAGGAAACGACATGACGACAGAAACCGGAACCGTGAAGTGGTTCAACGAAGGCAAGGGCTTTGGCTTCATCACGCCGGACGGCGGTGGCAAGGACCTGTTTGCCCACTACAGCGAGATCAAGGGCAGCGGCTTCAAGACCCTGGCCGAAGCCCAGCGCGTGCAGTTCGAAGTCACGCAAGGCCAGAAGGGCCTGCAGGCCTCGAACATCCGCAGCGTCGGCTGAGACCAGCCCGCTCCGCTCAACCGCGACCCCGGTCGCGGTTTTTTTTTGCCAGTCGTCGGAGCCCACGATGAAAAACCTGCAGGAAGCCACCGAGCGAATCTGCGAACTCAAGGGCAGCTTGATCGCGATGGACGCGCTGCTCAGCGCCCTGTTGCAGCAACTGCCGCCGCCCCAGCGTGGCAGCTTGCTGCTCAGCCTGCAACTCAATGCCGAGGTGGCGCGTACCGTGCTGCTGCACTCGCCGGTCTCCGATCTGACGGTCAACGCCTTCGATCGCGATGTCGCCCGCATGGGCGGTCTGCTGAGCAGCGCGCTGCCGGCCGGCTGAGCGTTGACCAGGGCTGTCGATAATCCCGGCAATGCATCGTTATGACGTGGTGGTGGTCGGCGCCGGGGCGGCCGGCTTGTTTTGTGCCGGCATCGCCGCGCAGCGCGGGTTCAAGGTGCTGCTCATCGACCACGCCGACAAGCTGGCCGAGAAGATCCGCATCTCCGGCGGCGGCCGCTGCAACTTCACCAACCGCGACGTCGGGCCGGTCAACTTCATCTCGGGCAACCCGCATTTCTGCCGCTCGGCCCTGGCGCGCTACACGCCGGCCCATTTCATCGAGCTGGTGCAGCGCCACGGCATTCGCTTCCACGAGAAGCACCGCGGTCAGTTGTTCTGCGACGACTCGGCCGAGCAGATCATCCGCATGCTGGTCGCCGAATGCGCGGCCGGCGGCGTCGAGCGCTGGCAGCCTTGCAGCGTCAGCGCGGTGCGCCAGCCGGGCAGCGGCGGCTTCGAGCTGGACACCACGCGCGGCACGGTGCAGGCGGCGCGCCTGGTGGTCGCCACCGGCGGCCTGCCCATCCCCAAGATCGGCGCGACCGACTGGGGACTGCGCATCGCCAAGCAGTTCGGCCACCGCATCCAGGAGCCGCGGCCGGCCCTGGTGCCGCTGACCTTCGACCCCGAGACCTGGGCGCCATTCGCAGCGATGGCGGGTTTGTCGCTGGAGGTCGCGATCGAGACCGGCGAGGGCAAGAAGGGCACGACGCGCTTTCTCGAGGACCTGCTGTTCACGCACCGCGGCCTCAGCGGTCCGGCGGTGCTGCAGATCTCCAGCTACTGGAAGCCAGGCACGCCGCTGCGCATCGCGCTGGCCGACGCCGGCCTGGCCGACACGCTCAGAGAGGCCAAGGGCAGGACGCAGCGGCATCTGGGCAACGAGCTGGCCCTGCATCTGCCCGAGCGACTTGCGCAGACCTGGCTGCAGCTGCAGGCGCTGCCGGCCGACAAGCCCATGCCCGATGTGCGCGACAAGGACATCGCCCGCCTGGTCGACAGCCTGGCGCGCTGGAGCCTGACGCCGACCGGTACCGAGGGCTGGCGCAAGGCCGAGGTGATGGCCGGCGGCGTCGACACCCGCGACCTGGAGTCGCAGGACATGGCCAGCCGGCTGGTCCCCGGCCTGCACTTCATCGGCGAGGTGGTCGACGTGACCGGCTGGCTGGGCGGCTACAACTTCCAGTGGGCCTGGGCCAGCGCGGCGGCCTGCGCGCGCGGCTTATAGCGGGGTGGGCAGACCCTTCATGCGGTCGTGCCGCACGAAGTAGTCCCGCGCCAGCGCCACGAGTTGCTTGTCGCTGGGCTTGTCCACCGTCTCGTAGCCAGCGACCTGCGACTTGAGCGCCGGGCGGTGCTTGAGCAGGTAGTGCCGGAAGTCGGCCTGCGCCATCTGCGACCCGGTGACCAGCACCTCGGCGATGCCGGCCATGCGGTCGCAGACCTCGGCGTAGAACTCGTGCTGGCTGCGCACCTCGCTTCCGTGCTGCTTGGTGTGATGGCTGTGCTCGCGGATGCGCTCCAGCTCGACCTGCTCAGCGTCGAACTGCAGCAGGCGGGCTTCGTGGTGGTCCAACCAGAGAACGGCGTGAAAGAGGGACATGAAGGCTCCTGAGTGATGGAGCCATGCTGCCCTCATGTCGCGCGGGCTGCCTTGATCCGCCGCAAAGCGGCGTCGGCATCGTCAGCCAGCTCGCCGCCCAGGCCGCGCAGCGCCAGACCGGGGACCAGCTGGGCGCGCAGAAAGGCCGATTGACCGTAGCGCGTGATGCGCCGGTAGCGGCTGGCCGCCAGCTCGGCGACCCAGGCCAGGTAGGCGTCGACCAGCTCCGGCGCCAGCTCGAACTGCTCGTAGTTGACGACGCCGTCGATGCGGGTGCCGATGTTCGCCAGCTCCGCCTCCACCGCCGCGCGCAGCGCCGCCAACTCCGCCTCGCTGCGCAGTCGCAGGTGCGAGAAGTCGAGGAACAGCACGCCATGCAGGGCGTCGAAGCGCAGGCGCTCGGCCAGGGGGCGCTGCTGAAGGCGTTCGCGCAGTCCCAGGGCCTCGGGGGCGAACAAGGCGGCGTCCATGGTCGCCGGGACGGCGGGCAGCAGCGGTCGGAATTCCATCAGCGCGAGCACATCGCGCTCCAGGTCCAGCCCAGGGGCCAGCTCGGCCAGCAACAGGCCCTCGGGCGTCAGGCGCAGCACGCAGCGCTCGGTGACGTAAAGCACCGACTGGCCGCGCTTGGCCGCCTGCGCGGCGCTGAAGGTCCGGTGCTCGACCTCGCGGACGAATTTGCGCAGGCCGTCGCCGCCGAAGGCGCCGGTGAAGACCAGGCGCCTGGCAGCCTGCGAGATGTTGATGAAACCGCCGGCGCCGGCCAGTCGCCGGCCGAACTTGCTGACGTTGACATTGCCCTGGGCGTCGCACTGCGCCATGCCCAGCACGGCAAGACCCAGTCCGCCGCCGTCGTAGAGGTCGAACTGGTAGGGCTGGTCGATGAGCGCCTGGGTGTTGACCGCGGCGCCGAAGTCCAGTCCGCCGGCCGGAATGCCGCCGATCACGCCTGGCTCGGTGCTCAGCGTGATCAGGTCGATGACGCGTTCCTCGGCGGCGACGGCGGCGACGCCCTCCGGCATGCCGATGCCCAGGTTGACCAGCTCGCCGGTGCGCAGCTCCAGCGCGGCGCGGCGGGCGATGACCTTGCGCGGCCCGGGCTCCATCGGCGCCAGCTGGCGCAGCGGTACGCGCAACTGGCCGGCAAAGGCGGCCGAGTACGGGGTGGCGAAGGTCTGCGGGTGCTCGGCGGCGGACTCGGCGAGCACCACGCAGTCGACCAGCACGCCGGGCACCTTGACCTCGCGTGGGTTCAGGCTGCCGCGCTCGGCGAGCTGCTCGACCTGGGCGATGACGATGCCGCCGCTGTTGTGCACCGCCGTCGCCAGCGACAGGGTTTCCAGCGTCAACGCCTCGCGCTCCAAGCTGAGGTTGCCATCGCTGTCGGCGGTGGTGGCGCGGATGAGGGCGACCTGGATCGGGAAGGTCTTGTAGAGCAGGGCCTCGTCGCCGTCGATTTCGATCAGCCTGACCAGGTCCTCCTGGGTGACGGCGTTGAGCTTGCCGCCGCCATGGCGCGGATCGACGAAGGTGCCCAGGCCAACCCGCGTCAGGTGAGCCGGCCGGTGTGCGGCGATGTCACGGTAAAGGTGGCAGATGACGCCCTGCGGCAGGTTCCAGGCCTGGATGCGGCCGTCGACGGCCAGTCGCTGCAGCTTGGGCACCAGGCCCCAATGCCCGCCGATGACCTTGGCAACCAGGCCCTCGTGACCCAGGTGGTTGAGGCCGCGCTCGGCGCCGTCGCCTTGGCCGGCCGCGTAGACCAGGGTCAGGTCGCGCGGCTGGCCGCGGGCCAGGAAGCGACGCTCCAGCGCCAGGGCCAGGGACTCGGCAAAGCCGATGCCGACAAAGCCGCTGGTGGCCAGGGTGTCGCCGTCCTGCACCAGGGCAATCGCCTCGTCGGCGCTGACGAGCTTGCCGCCCTCGTAGGCCTGCAGGCCGTGCAATCGGTCGCGGGGGCTGTGGGTCATGGTGGCGGGGCGATCTCCAGGGCATTGACGAGCGGGGGGCGGCGGCGGGCCGGGCCTAGGACGGTCCCGGGGGCGCCGCCTCGATGCTCGCATCACAGCCGCTGCCGGCCGCGATCCAGCGGCCCAGCAGCGCGCGCAGCCAGGGGGCTTGAGCGCGCATCAGCAGCCCACATCGGTAGCGGTGTTCCGCCGCGCTCCAGTGCAGCGCCCGGCAGGCGCCCTGGGTTCGCAGGCTGACCACCATGCCCACCGGGCAGGGCGCCCACAGGCAACATACCCCGCAGCCGTTGCAAGGCTGGCCAAGGGCCGGCTTGGCCGGCGCCTCGGGGTGGATGTGCAAGACGCGCTGCTGGCTCAGTTTTTCACGCCCAGTTCGCGCAGCCGCTCTTGCAGGTAGCTGTGCGCCGTGTAGCGCTCACTCAAGACCACGTCGTCGCGCGGGTGCAGGAACAGCGGCAGCGAGACGCGGCTGCGCTTGGCCGACTCGCCGACCGGGTTCAGCACCTGGTGCTGGGTGCTCGGGTAATAGCCGCGGCTGGCCTCCTGCAGCATGTCGCCGATGTTGATCGCCAGGCTGCCGAAGTCGCAGGGCACGTCGCGCCATTGCTGATCGGTGCCCATCACCTGCAGGCCGGGCTCGTTGGCGGCCGGCAGGATGGTCAGCAGATTGATGTCGCCATGGGCGGCGGCGCGCACCGCGCCCGAGGGCTCGTTACCGGTCAGGGGCGGGTAACGCAGCACGCGCAGCAGGGTCTGCTTGCTGTCCTTGATCATGTTGGACAGCGGCTCGCTGTAGTGCTGGGCGATCTCCGGCGGCGTGTAGCGCTCGACCCAGCCGAGCAGCTCGGCGGCCAGCGCATTGGCCTGCGCGTAATAGGCGAGGGCGTCTTCCTTCAGCTGCGGCGGGATGCGGCCCCAGGGGTAGATGTGGAAATACTCCTTGATGTCCTTTTGCGTCGCGCCCTTGGCGGTCTCGCTGACCTGGGGGCTGAACCAGCCGTCCTGGGTTTCCTGGCTGAACGCGTACTGCTGCTTCTCGTCGCTGTTGAAGAAGTCCAGCCAGGTGGCGTAGATGCGCTCGACCAGGGCCTGCGGGATCGGGTGATTGGTGAGCACGCCGAAACCCGTCTCGTGCAGGCTTTGCGTGAAGCGCTGGGCCGCATCGGGCGCGCGGTAATCGACGACTTGGACTTCCATGCGGGTCTCCGTGGTATTCAGTCTTGTATACAAAAACGGCGTGAGTCTAGCGCGACAGATGAGCGCCGAGCCCGGTGCTACAGTCGCCGTCCGGCCTGTTCCAGCCATCGCTTGAGCAGGCTCAAGTTCTCTGTTTTTGTAGCCCTTCCCGTCCCCCTTACGGGTCGCAATCCGCTAACCGGTCTGGCCGTGTCGCGGAAGGTTGATCAACCAGCCAAAGCTTTGGAAGCCAAAGCGTGAGGTCAGCGAAATGATGCAGCAATACAGGTTGAACTCGTACCTCTTCGGGGGCAATGCGCCCTATGTGGAAGAGCTGTACGAGGCCTACCTCGACAACCCCGGCTCGGTGCCGGACAACTGGCGCGACTACTTCGACGCGCTGCAGAACGTCCCCGCCACCGACGGCAGCGATGCTCGCGATGTCGCCCATGCGCCGGTCGTCGAGAGTTTTGCGCAGCGCGCCAAGGCCAATGCCTTCGGCCAGAAGGCCAGCAGCGCCGACCTCGCGGTGGCGCGCAAGCAGGTCCATGTCCAGTCGCTGATCGCCGCCTACCGCTTCCTGGGCAATCGCTGGGCCGAGCTCGATCCGCTCAAGCGCCTGGATCGTCCGAAGATCCCCGAGCTGGAGCCGGCCTTCTACGACCTGAGCGAGTCCGACATGGACATCAGCTTCAGTGCCGTGAACAGCTACTTCGGTGGCGAGACGATGACGCTGCGCCAGATCGTGCAGGCATTGCGCGAGACCTACTGCGGCTCGATCGGCGCCGAGTTCATGCATGGCAGCGACCCGGCCGAAAAGCGCTGGTGGCAGGAGCGCCTGGAGAAGGCGCGTGGCAAGCCGACGTTCACGAGTGACGAGAAGAAGCACATCCTCGAGCGCCTGACCGCGGCCGAGGGCCTGGAGCGCTATCTGCACACCAAGTACGTCGGCCAGAAGCGCTTCAGCCTGGAAGGCGGTGACAGCTTCATCGCCGCGATGGACGAACTGATCCAGCGCGCCGGCGAGCGCGGCGTGCAGGAGATCGTTATCGGCATGGCCCACCGCGGCCGCCTGAACGTGCTCGTCAACACCCTGGGCAAGATGCCCGCCGACCTGTTCGCCGAGTTCGAGCACAAGGCCGCCGAGGACCTGCCGGCCGGTGACGTCAAGTACCACCAGGGCTTCAGCTCCGACGTGTCGACGCCCGGCGGCCCGGTCCACCTCAGCCTGGCCTTCAACCCCTCGCACCTGGAGATCGTCAACCCGGTGGTCGAGGGCAGCGTGCGTGCCCGCCAGGACCGCCGCGGCGACAAGGAAGGTGCCCAGGTGCTGCCCGTGCTGGTGCATGGCGACGCCGCCTTCGGTGGCCAGGGCGTGGTGCAGGAGACCCTGGCCTTCAGCCAGACCCGGGGCTACGGCACCGGCGGCACGGTGCACATCGTCATCAACAACCAGATCGGCTTCACCACCAGCGACCCGCGCGACCTGCGCTCGACCTGGTATTGCTCCGACGTCGTGAAGATGATCGAGGCCCCGGTGCTGCACGTGAACGGCGACGACCCCGAGGCGGTGGTCTGGGCCATGCAGCTGTGCATGGACTACCGCGCCGAGTTCAAGAAGGACGTCGTCCTCGACATCGTCTGCTTCCGCAAACTCGGCCACAACGAGCAGGACACGCCGGCGCTGACGCAGCCGATGATGTACAAGAAGATCGCGGCCCACCCGGGCACGCGCAAGCTGTACGCCGACAAGCTGGTCGCGCAAGGGGCCATCCCCGCCGACCTGCCCGATGCGATGGTCAAGGCCTATCGCGCGGCGATGGACGAGGGTCGCCACACCGTCGACCCGGTGCTGACCAACTTCAAGAGCAAGTACGCGACCGACTGGTCGCCCTTCCTCGGCAAGAAGTGGACCGACAGCTGCGACACCGCGATCCCGGTGGCCGAGTGGAAGCGCCTGGCCGAGCGCATCACCACGCTGCCCGAGGGCTATGCGGCGCACAACCTGGTGCAGAAGCTGCTGACCGACCGCGCGGCCATGGGCCGTGGCGAGATCAATGTCGACTGGGGCATGGGCGAGCACATGGCCTTCGCCTCGCTGGTGGCCAGCGGCTACCCGGTGCGTCTGTCGGGTGAGGACAGCGGCCGCGGCACCTTCACGCACCGCCACGCGGTGATCCACGACCAGAACCGCCAGAACTGGGACGAGGGCACCTACATCCCGCTGCAGCATGTCGCCGACGGCCAGGCGCCGTTCACGGTGATCGACTCCATCCTGTCCGAGGAAGCGGTGCTCGGCTTCGAGTACGGCTACGCGGCCGCCGAGCCGAACACGCTGACCATCTGGGAGGCGCAGTTCGGCGACTTCGTCAACGGCGCCCAGGTGGTGATCGACCAGTTCATCGCCTCCGGCGAGGTGAAGTGGGGCCGCGCGAATGGCTTGGTGATGATGCTGCCGCATGGCTACGAGGGCCAGGGCCCCGAGCACAGCTCGGCACGCCTGGAGCGCTTCATGCAGCTGGCCGCCGACAACAACATGCAGATCGTGCAGCCGACCACGGCCGCGCAGATCTTCCATGTGCTGCGCCGCCAGATGCTGCGCATGTTCAGGAAGCCGCTGGTCATCATGACCCCGAAGAGCCTGCTGCGCGCCAAGGACGCGACCTCGCCGCTGACCGAGTTCACCAAAGGTGAGTTCAAGACGGTGATCGGCGAGATCGATGCCGGCATCAATGCCGACAAGGTCAAGCGCGTCATCGTCTGCTCGGGCAAGGTCGCCTACGACCTGATGAGGAAGCGCGAGGAGAAGAAGGCCAGCGACGTGGCCATCGTCCGCGTCGAGCAGCTCTACCCCTTCCCGCACAAGGCCTTCGCCGCCGAGCTCAAAAAGTACCCGAACGCCACCGACATCGTCTGGTGCCAGGACGAGCCGCAGAACCAGGGCTCCTGGTTCTTCGTGCAGCACTACATCCACGAGAACATGCAGGAAGGCCAGAAGCTCGGCTACGCCGGCCGCCCGGCCTCGGCCTCGCCCGCCTGCGGTTATGCCCACCTCCACCAGGAGCAGCAGAAGGCGCTGCTCGACCAAGCCTTCGCCAAGCTCAAGGGCTTCGTGCTCACGAAGTAAGAACAGGAAAGAACAAGATCATGGCAATCGTTGACGTCAAGGTTCCGCAGCTCTCCGAATCGGTGGCCGAAGCCACGCTGCTGACCTGGAAGAAGAAGCCCGGCGAGGCGGTCGCGATCGATGAGATCCTCATCGAGATCGAGACCGACAAGGTGGTGCTGGAGGTGCCGGCACCGGCCGCCGGCGTGATCGCGCAACTCGTCAAGAACGACGGCGAGAGCTGCGTGTCCGACGAGGTCATCGCGCGCATCGACACCGAGGGCAAAGCCGGTGTCAGCCCCCTTCAGGTGACGGCCGTGGCCGCACCGGCGCCGGCCGCGCCGGCTGCCGCCAGCGCCGACAAGAGCGGCGTGGCGATGCCCGCCGCCGCCAAGATCATGGCCGACAACAACCTGGCCGCTGGCTCGGTGGCCGGCACCGGCAAGGACGGTCGTGTGACCAAGGGCGATGTGCTGGGCGCCTTGCAGGCCAAGCCCGCCGTCGCGCCGCCGGTGGCCGTTCCGGCCGCACCGGCGGTTGCCAAGGCCCTGCCGGCCGTGGCCGCGCCGGTGGCGCAAAACCTCGGTGACCGTCCCGAGCAGCGCGTGCCGATGTCGCGGCTGCGCGCTCGCGTCGCCGAGCGCCTGCTGCAGTCGCAGTCCACCAACGCCATCCTGACCACCTTCAACGAGGTCAACATGGGCCCGTTGATGGAGATGCGCAAGAAGTTCCAGGAGAAGTTCGAGAAGGAGCATGGCGTCAAGCTCGGCTTCATGAGCTTCTTCGTGAAGGCCGCCGTCGCCGCGCTGAAGAAGTTCCCGGTGCTCAACGCCTCGGTCGACGGCAACGACATCGTCTACCACGGCTACTTCGACATCGGCATCGCCGTCGGCTCGCCGCGCGGTCTGGTCGTGCCCATCATCCGCAACGCCGACCAGCTGAGCTTTGCCGAGATCGAGAAGAAGATCGCCGAGTTCGGCCAGAAGGCCAAGGACGGCAAGCTCGGCCTTGAGGAGCTGACCGGTGGCACCTTCTCGATCAGCAACGGCGGCACCTTCGGCTCGATGCTGTCGACGCCCATCATCAACCCGCCGCAGTCGGCCATCCTGGGCGTGCACGCGACCAAGGAGCGGCCGGTGGTCGAGAACGGCCAGATCGTGATCCGCCCGATCAACTACCTGGCGATGAGCTACGACCACCGCATCATCGACGGCCGCGAGGCGGTGCTGGGACTGGTGACGATGAAGGAAGCGCTGGAAGACCCGGCCCGCCTGCTGTTCGACATCTAAGCTGCGTGATTGACACGCCGGCGCAAGCTGCAAGGCTGGCGCCGGCGTTTGTACGAAGGACACCCCATGAGCACCAAGAGTTTTGACGTCGTCGTCATCGGCGGCGGCCCCGGCGGCTACATCGCCGCCATCCGCGCCGCCCAGCTCGGCAAGAACGTCGCCTGCATCGACGAGTGGAAGAACGACAAGGGCGGCCCGGCGCCGGGCGGTACCTGCACCAACGTCGGCTGCATCCCGTCCAAGGCCTTGCTGCAGAGCTCGGAGCATTTCGAGCACCTGAACCACCACTTCGCCGACCACGGCATCACGGCCGACAACGTGAAGATCGACGTCGCCAAGATGCTGGCCCGCAAGGACCAGGTGGTGAAGCAGAACAACGACGGCATCCTCTACCTGTTCAAGAAGAACAAGGTGAGCTTCTTCCACGGCCGCGGCAGTTTCGTCGGCGCCAAGGACGGCGGCTACGAGATCAAGGCCGGCGAGGAGCTGATCTTCGCCAGTCAGGTCATCGTCGCCACCGGCTCGAACGCTCGCGCGCTGCCCGGTGTGCCCTTCGACGAGGACAAGATCCTCAGCAACGACGGCGCGCTGCGCGTGAAGGCCACGCCCAAGAAGCTGGGCCTGATCGGCGCCGGCGTGATCGGCCTGGAGATGGGCTCGGTCTGGCGCCGCCTGGGTGCCGAAGTGACGGTGCTCGAAGGCCTGCCGACCTTCCTGGCCGCCGTCGACGAGGGCGTGGCCAAGGAGGCCGCCAAGGTCTTCAAGAAGCAGGGCCTGGACATCCAGCTCGGCGTGAAGGTCGGTGAGGTCAAGACCACCAAGGCCGGCGTCAGCGTGACCTACACCGATGCCAAGGGTGAGGCCAAGCAGCTTGAGGTCGACAAGCTCATCGTGTCGATCGGCCGCGTGCCCAACACCATCGGCCTGAATGCGCAGGGCGTGGGCCTGCAACTCGACGAGCGCGGCGCCATCGTCGTCGACGCCGATTGCAGGACCAACCTGCCCGGCGTCTGGGCCGTCGGCGACGTGGTTCGCGGTCCCATGCTGGCGCACAAGGCCGAGGAAGAGGGCGTGGCCGTGGCCGAACGCATCGCCGGCCAGCATGGCCATGTCGACTTCGACATCATTCCCTGGGTCATCTACACCAGCCCCGAGATCGCCTGGGTCGGCAAGACCGAGCAGCAGCTCAAAGCCGAAGGCCGCGCCTACAAAGCGGGTCAGTTCCCCTTCCTGGCCAACGGCCGCGCGCGCGCGCTGGGCGATACCACCGGCTTCGTGAAGATGCTGGCCGACGCCAAGACCGACGAAATCCTCGGCGTGCACATCATCGGCCCCTACGCCAGCGAGCTGATCGCCGAGTGCGTGGTGGCGATGGCCTTCAAGGCGAGCAGCGAGGACATCGCGCGCATCTGCCATGCGCACCCGTCGCTGAGTGAAAGCACCAAGGAAGCAGCGCTGGCCGTCGACAAGCGCACGCTGAACTTCTGATCCGGTGAGCACGACTTCGGCCTATCAGGCCGAACTGCAGGCCCGGGGTTTCAAGGCCGATGACGCGCAGTTGCAGGGCCTGGCGGCCCTGCAGCGCTGCGAGGACGGCTGGATCGCCTACAAGGCGAGGCGCAGCAATGCGGTGACCAAGCTGCTGGTGCGGCCGCCCTTGCCCAAGGGCGTTTATCTCTACGGGGGGGTCGGCCGGGGCAAGAGCTTCCTGATGGACTGCTTCTTCCAGGCCGTGCCGCTGCAGCGCAAGGCGCGCCTGCATTTCCACGAGTTCATGCGCGAGGTGCACCGCGAGCTGCACGAGCTCAAGGGCATCGCCGACCCGATCGACGAACTCTGCAAGCGCATGGCGCGGCGCTACCGGCTGATCTGCTTCGACGAGTTCCATGTCGCCGACGTCACCGACGCGATGATCCTCTTGCGCCTGCTCGAGGGCATGAGCCGGCACCGCATCGCGATGGTCACGACGAGCAATTTCCACCCCGACGGGCTTTACCCGAACGGGCTGCACCGCGACCGCATCCTGCCGGCGATCGCCTTGCTGAAGGCCAATATGGAGATCGTCAACGTCGACGCCGGTATCGATTACCGCGGTCGTACGCTGACCGACGCCAAGCTCTACCACTGCCCCTTGGGCCCCGAGGCCGATGCGGCCATGGAGCGCCTGTTCGCGCAGTTGGCCGAGGCACAGGACGAAGACCCGCGTTTGCTCATCGAGCAGCGCCAGATCCGCGCGCGTCGCCGTGCCGGCGGCGTGGTCTGGTTTGACTTCGCCACGCTTTGCGGCGGTCCGCGCTCGCAGAACGACTACCTGGAGCTGGCCAGTCAATTCCACACGGTCTTTCTGTCGAATGTGCCGGAGATGCCGGTTCGCCTGGCCTCGGAGGCGCGGCGCTTCACCTGGCTGGTCGACGTGCTCTACGACCGGCGGGTGAAGCTGGTCATCTCCGCCGCCGTTCCTCCGGAGATGCTCTACACCGAGGGTCCGCTGGCCCATGAGTTTCCGCGCACCGTCAGCCGCCTGGGCGAGATGCAATCCGCGGAATACCTGGCGCTGGCGCGCCGTGATGTCGACACTGGCCTGACCTGAGCGCCATTCGTCGCACAATTCGGCGCTTGGCCCCCGGTTTGACGCAGTCCGTCTCGTGGGGATCGTGTTTCGTCGCTGCAGCCGGCAAACTGCGCAGCGTTGATCAAGCTGCCGAGGTTCTCATGTTGAAGAGCAAAGCGTGGGTGGTTGGGGTGCTGGTGGCTGTTGCTACGGGTTTTCCCGCGCCGCCGGCCCAGGCCAGCGAGTTGGTGAAGCTGGGGAAGCTGCTGGTCACCGGCAAGCGCACGCCAACCGCAGAAGCCAAAACCGCTGCCGACAGGCCCACGCCATCGCGCCAGGAGTCCAGCCATGCCGCCGCCGAGCGTCAGTCGCTCCCGTCGACGTCCCGGCTTCATGGCGACGCCATGGCTGAGCCTCAGCAGGCTGACGACTGGCCGGAGCGCGCCGTCGAAAGCCGCCAGGTCAGTCAGCCGGCGGCGGACAACGTGCCGCGCAACGGCCCTGCCACACCGCCGCAGCCAGGCGCTGGTGCGGCCAGCATGGATGCCGGCTTCTGAGCGCCCTTCTGACAGCCAACAAAAAACCGCCCTTGGGCGGTTTTTTGTTGGCTCAAGGCGCGGTGCCGATTTCAGCGGTGACGGCGGCGGGCAACTGCGCCGACCCCGAGCAGGCCAGCCAGCAGCATCGCGTAGCTGCTCGGTTCGGGAATCGGCGCGGCGCTGGCATAGGCACTGCTGTAACCATTCACCCAGACCGTCAGGTCGCCGCCCGTGCTGTTCACCAGCGACGCTGAAATGGTGTTCGACAGGTTGATGTTGCTGGTGGCAGCGCCTTCGGAGACATAGGCGTTGGCGAAGCCGTAGCTGTAGATCGACGACTGATCCTGCCAGTTCGCCAACTGCACATAGCTGCTGCCGTTTGCCGAGACACCAGGCAGCAGCGCGGTCGCTGACGCCGAAACCGTGGCGTCACCAGTGATCACCAGCAGGGCGTTGGTGCTGAACTGCACGCTGAAACTCAGGCCGGCGCTCGCGTAGGCGTCGCCGCTGTTGGCCACCAGGCTGCCACTGCTGCTGGCCGTGCTGGTCATCAGGAAGTCGCTCAGGTTCATGCCGCCGACCAAGCTGGAGCTCGCGCTGGCCAGCACCGACGCCACGCTACTGCTGAGGTTCAGGCCACTGTAGCTGCTGTCCCACTCGCCGGTTTCCAGGTAGCTGTAGGTGTTGGTCGAGTCGCCCAATCCGCTGGTGATGGTGAACGTCGGCGTCACCCCGTCCAGCGGAGTCAGGTCAAAGACCCACAGTTGCAGATTGCCCAGCGTCGCGCTGGCGGTCGAGGTCGCCATGGCGGCGGGTGCCGCCAGCGAGATCAGGGCAGCCAAGCCCAGCGTGGAAAGACGGTGCATGAGAACTCCCGAAGCGGCGCCATACGAAGGTGGGCGCGCGAGCCCGGACTTTAGTGAAATCGTTCACGCGCCATCCCCCTAATGCTGGGGAGACGCTGCCCCCCAGTTCGGGTTCAGGACGCCTTGGCGGCCACCCAGTCCTTGACGCTGGCCAGCGCAGCCGGCAGCGCTGCCGGCTGCGTGCCGCCGGCCATCGCCATGTCCGGCTTGCCGCCGCCCTTGCCACCGATCTGCTGGGCGACGTGGTTGACCAGTTCACCCGCCTTGAGCCTGGCGGTCAGGTCGGAGGTGACCGCAGCGGCCAGTTGCACCTTGTCGCCGTCGACGGCGGCCAGCACGATGGCGGCGGTCTTCAGCTTGTTGCGCAGCTGGTCCAGGGTGTCGCGCAGGGTCTTGGCGTCGGCACCGTCGAGCTTGGCGGCCAGCACCTTGATGCCGGCCACGTCGACCGCCTGCTCGGTGAGCGCGTCGCCCTGGGTCGAGGCCAGCTTGCCCTTGACCTGGGCCAGTTCCTTGTCCAACTGGCGGATCTGGTCCAGCAGGCCGTCAACGCGGCTGGCGGCGTCGGCCGGCGCCACCTTCAGGCTGTGGGCGATCTGCGCCAGCCGGCCCTCCAGGGTCTGCAGATAGGCCAGCGCATGGCTGCCGGTGACCGCCTCGACGCGGCGGATGCCGGCGGCAACGGCGCCCTCGGCGACGATCTTGAACAGGCCGATGTCACCGGCGCGCTGCACATGGGTGCCACCGCACAGCTCCTTGGACGAGCCGATCGTCAGCACCCGCACCGACTCGCCGTACTTTTCGCCGAACAGCATCATCGCGCCGCTCTTTTGCGCTGCCTCCAGCTCCATCACCTCGGCGGCGGTGGCCGCATTGGCGAGGATTTCGGCGTTGACCAGACGCTCGACCTCGGCGATCTGCTCGGGTGTCATCGCCTGACCATGGGCGAAGTCGAAGCGGGTGCGCTCCGGCGTGACCAGCGAGCCCTTCTGCTGCACATGGGCGCCGAGCACCTCGCGCAGCGCCTTGTGCATCAGATGGGTGGCGCTGTGGTTGCGCACCGTGTGCGCGCGGGCCTCGGCATCGACCTGGGCGCGGAGCAGGTCGCCGACCTTGAGCTCGCCTTCCAGCACCGCACCATGGTGGCCGAAGACATCGGCCTGGATCTTCAGCGTGTCGTGCACGGCGACGCGGCTGCTCGGGTTGCGCAGTTCGCCCCGGTCGCCGACCTGACCGCCGCTTTCGGCGTAGAAGGGCGTGTGGTCGAGCACCACGACGACCTCGTCACCGGCGCGCGCCTGATCGACCGGCGCGCCGTCCACATAGAGCGCGGTGATGCGGCTGTGCTCGCAGATCAGGTGTTCGTAGCCATGGAAGGCGGTGGCCTGACCTGCATAGCTCAGCCCTTGCGCCATCTTGAACTTGCCGGCCTCGCGGGCGCGGGTCTTCTGCTCCTCCAGCAACTGGTTGAAGCGCGCCTCGTCGACCGTCACGCCGCGCTCGCGGCAGACGTCACCGGTCAGGTCGACCGGGAAGCCATAGGTGTCGTGCAGCTTGAAGGCGGTGTCGCCGTCGACGTTGCCGCCCTTGGCCAAGGCGGCTTCGAGGATCTCCATGCCGTTGGCGATGGTGCGCAGGAAGCTCTCTTCCTCCTGCTTGAGCACCTCGGTGACGCGCTTCTCGGCAGCGCGCAGCTCCGGGTAGGCGTCGCCCATCTGCTCGACCAGGGCCGCCACCAGCTTGTGGAAGAAGGGCGTGCGCGCACCGAGCTTGTAGCCATGGCGGATCGCGCGGCGGGCGATGCGGCGCAGCACATAGCCACGGCCGGCGTTGCCGGGAATGACGCCGTCGCAGACCGTGAACGAGCAGGCGCGGATGTGGTCGGCAATCACCTTGAGCGACGGCGAGCTGGCATCACAATCACCGCCGCCGGCCTGGTCGACCGCCTTCTTGGCCGCCGCCAGCAGGGCGGTGAACAGGTCGATCTCGTAATTGCTGTGCACGTGTTGCAGCACCGCGGCCAGGCGCTCCAGGCCCATGCCGGTGTCCACCGAGGGCTTGGGCAGCGGGTGCATCACGCCGTCTTCGGTGCGGTTGAACTGCATGAAGACGTTGTTCCAGATCTCGATGTAGCGGTCGCCGTCCTGCTCGGGCGATCCCGGCGGGCCGCCGGCCACCTCGGGGCCGTGGTCGAAGAAGATCTCCGAGCAGGGACCGCAGGGGCCGGTGTCGCCCATCATCCAGAAGTTGTCGGACATGTAGCGGCCGCCCTTGTTGTCGCCGATGCGCACGATGCGCTCGGCCGGCAGCCCGATGTCCTTCAGCCAGATGTCGTAGGCCTCGTCGTCCTCGGCGTAGACCGTGGCCCAGAGCTTGTCGGCCGGCAGCTTGAAGTGCACGGTCAGCAGTTCCCAGGCGTAGCGGATGGCGTCCTTCTTGAAGTAGTCGCCGAAGGAGAAGTTCCCCAGCATCTCGAAGAAGGTGTGGTGGCGGGCGGTGTAGCCGACGTTGTCCAGGTCGTTGTGCTTGCCGCCGGCGCGGATGCATTTCTGGCTCGTTGCCGCCCGGCTGTAGGGCCGCTTGTCAAAGCCCAGGAACACGTCCTTGAACTGGTTCATGCCGGCGTTGGTGAACAGCAGCGTGGGATCGTCCCCCGGCACCACCGGTGAGCTGGCGACCACGGCGTGGCCCTTGCTCTCGAAGAACTTCAGGAAGGTGGAGCGGATCTCGGCGGCTTTCATGGCACGGGCGGTGAATCGTTCGGTTGCAGTTGGGGAGCGGGCCGCGGCTAGAGTGCGCCTCCTTGAAGGAGAGCAATTTCATGAGCGATTTGGCCAGCCCAGCCCTCAATGATGCCAGCCTGCTGCGCACGGCCGCCCTGCTGGAGGGCGAATGGGTCGATGCCCCTAAGCAGTTCGAGGTGCGCGACCCGGCCAGCGGCGCCCTGTTGGCGATGGTGGCCAGCCACGGTGCGGACAGCGCGCGGCTCGCCGTCGAGGCCGCCGAGCGCGCCTTCCCGGGCTGGCGCGCGCGCTCGGCGCTGGACCGCGCGCGCATGCTCAACCGCTGGGCGCAGCTGCTGCGCCAGCACGCCGACGACCTGGCGCGCTTGATGACCGCCGAGCAGGGCAAGCCCTTGGCCGAGGCCCGTGGTGAGGTCAGCTACGCCGCGTCCTTCCTGGAGTGGTATGCGGAGGAGGGCAGGCGCATCAGTGGCGAGACCATTCCCAGTCCGGATCCGAGCAAGCGGGCCTGGGTCTGGCAGCAGCCGGTCGGCGTTTGCGCGGCGATCACGCCCTGGAACTTCCCGCTGGCCATGATCACCCGCAAGGTCGCGCCGGCACTGGCCGCCGGCTGCCCGGTGATCATCAAGCCGGCCGAGCAAACGCCGCTCACCGCGCTGGCCTGTGCCGAGCTGGCCTTGCGCGCCGGCCTGCCGGCCGGTGTGTTGGCGGTGCTGCCGGCCGACGCCGACGACTCGGTGGCCATCGGTCAGACCTGGTGCGCCCACCCGGTGGTGCGCCACCTGTCGTTCACCGGCTCGACCGAAGTCGGCCGCATCCTGATGGCGCAATCGGCGCCGACGCTCAAGCGCCTGAGCATGGAGCTCGGCGGCCACGCCCCCTTCATCGTCTTCGACGATGCCGACCTGGACGCCGCCGTCGACGGCCTGATGCAGAGCAAGTACCGCAATGCCGGTCAGACCTGCGTCTGCGCCAACCGCGTTTATGTGCAGGCCGGCGTGCACGACGCCTTCGTCGAGCGCCTGGCGGACAAGGTGGCCGCGCTGAAGCTGGGCGCGGGCCTGGACGCCGGGGTGCAGGTCGGGCCACTGATCGACGCGGCGGCGGTGGCCAAGGTGCGCGCCCATGTGGACGACGCGCTGGCGCAGGGGGCCAGCGTCCGTGTCGGCGGTGCGCCCCGCGCCGAGCTGGGGCCGCAATTCTTCGAGCCCACCGTGCTGACCGGCGTGACGGCACGCATGAAGATCGCCACCGAGGAGACCTTCGGTCCGGTCGCGCCGGTGCTGAAGTTCGACACCGAGGCCCAGGTCATCCAGCTCGCCAACCAGAGCGATTACGGCCTGGCCAGCTATTTCTACAGCCGCGACCTCGGTCGGGCGCTGCGCGTGGCCGAGGCGCTCGACTACGGCATGGTCGGCGTCAACACCGGCATGGTGTCGAGCGCCGAGTTCCCCTTCGGCGGCGTCAAGCAGTCGGGCTTTGGCCGCGAGGGCGGTCACCAGGGCATTGCCGAGTACCTGGACAGCAAGCTGGTCTCCGTCGGCGGTCTGCAGGACTGAGGGCGGTGAAGCGGCCGCTGCACCCGCTGCTGGGCGCCGTCGCCGTGGCGCTGGGCGGGCTGGGCCTGACCGCCTTGCCGCTGCTGGCGCTGCCAGCTCTGCCCTGGACCCTGCCGGCGCCATGGCAGGCGCTGCCCACCTCGGCCTGGCTGGGCCTGGGGCTCAGCCTGCTCGCCGCGCTGTTCGTGGGCCTGGCACTGCAGGGGGCGCGTCGCCGCGCCGCCGCCATCGCTGCCGCCCAGCAGGCCTTGGAGGCGGAGCGGGATGCGTCGCAGCAGCACCTCGCCCAGCTCGGCGAGATGGCGCAGCGCGATGCCGAGCAGGCGGCTGCCAACGAGCAGGCGCTGCGTGCCGAGCTGGCGGCGCTGCAGCAGCGCCTGGACCTCATCGACGCGGCCCTGCAGCGCATCGAGCTGGATGCCGGCGGTCAGCTGCTGCTGGCCAGCCCGGCGCTGCCGGGTGTGCCGCCGGGCGAGGCGCTGCGCCTGGGCGCCGGTGCCCGGGAAGCCATGCAGGCCGGCCAGTCCTGGTGTGGCCCCCTGCAGCTGCCCGACGGCGAGGTGCTGCTGCTGCGCCTGCAGCCGGCAGGCAGCGAGCGTTTCATCGGACTGGGCTTGCCGCAGACCCAGCTGTGGCGCCAGCGCGCCGAGCTGCAGCAGGCCTACGCCCGCCAGCGCGAATGCCTGGAAGGCCAGCAGGCGGGCCTGTGGAGCTGGCAGCTCGGCAGCGAACGCGTGCAGCTCGATCGTCGGGCGCTGACCCTGTTCGGGCTGAGCGCCGCCGGCAGCGTGGAGATGGAGGCGGCGCGGCTGACCGAGACCTTCCACGGCGATGACCTGCCACGCTGGCGTGCGGCGCTGGGCCGCGTGGTCGCCGGCCGCGACGCGCTGCTGCAGCTCGAACTGCGCGTGCGCCGGGGCGATGCCTGGGTCTGGCTGATGCTGCGGGGTAGCGTGACCGCCCGCGACGCCGCCGGCCATGCGCAGCGCCTGGCCGGCGTGATGCTCGACGTCGAGGCGCCGCGTGCCGCCGCCGCACGCCAGGCGGCGCTGCAACCACTGGACGACTGGCTGCCGCGCGAGCTCGGCGTTGCCGGCTTCGCCTGGCTGGCCGACGAAGACCGCTGGCTTTGGTCGCCGGCCGCCGCCACGCTGTTGCAGCAGGCCGAACTGCCGGCCGAGCTCAGGCTGCAGCAGGCCTTGCAATGGCTGGATCCGGCGGTGCAGCCGGCCGTCGAGACCCTGTTGCGCCGCCTGGCTGAGCAGGGCGGTGAAGACGGTTTGGCGTCGGTTCGCGTGAACACCGGGCTGGGCGAAACGCCCCCCTTGAGACTGCGCCTGCGCGCCGAGCCGGGGCGGGTGCTCGGGCTCCTGGTGAGCACGAGCCGAGAGCAATGGCTGCGCGACGAGGCCGCGCATTGGCAGCGCTTGCTGCAGGCCTTGCCCATGCCCTGGGCCCGCGAGCAGGGCGAGGGCTGGATCGGCAACGGCGCCTGGCAGGCGGCGGGCTTGGCCGCGGACTCGCCCAGCGGTCCTGCGCTGGGTGCCGATGGCCGGCATTACGAGTTGTTGGCGGCCCCCGGTCTGCGCGTGGCCTGGGATGTCGAGTCGCATCGGCAGCAGAGCCTGGCCCTGGAGCAGCGCATCGCCGCGCTGGAGCAGGCCATGCAAGCGCCATCGCCGGAATCACTGCCAGCGCTACCACCGCTGCGCCTGGACGCCGCGCTCACGCAGCGCGCTGCGACCCGCGGCATCGACCTGCCGCGCGGTCTGGCCCGCTTCCAAGGCAATGCCGAGCTCTACCTGCGCACCCTGCAGTCGTTCGGCGCGCTGGCCGAGGCGTTGCCGGCGCGGCTGCGTGCCGAGCTGGAGGCCGGCCGTCGCGACGCCGCCCAGCTGGGACTGCACAGCTTCAAGGGCTTGGCGGCCACCTTGGCCTGCGCGCGCCTGGCGCAGTGGGGGGCCGCCGGCGAGCAGCGCCTGCGCGCCGGTCAGGACCTGGATGCCGACTGGATGCGTGCCTTCGAGCAGCAGCTCGGCGACGGTCTGGCGCTGCTGCGCGAGCTGCTCAGGCCGGCGCAGGCCGCTGCGCCGGAAGCGGGTCAGCCCGAGCTGCTGGAGGCGCTGACGCAGCGCGTGCGCGACGGCGATCCCGGGCTGGCCGACTGGCTGGCCGCGCAGCAGGACCTGCTCGCACCCTGGCTGGGTGAGGCCGACCTGGCCCTGCTGGGCGAACGCCTGGCCGCGCAGGACCGCGACGGCGCGATGCGCCTGTTGGCGGCGCGCCGCGCGCCGCTCACGGCCCTGGGCTGAGCACGGGGCCGAGGTCGGGACGGAGGGACGGGGGCGCGAAGCGCGCCCAATCGCCACCCGGCGCGGCTTGCCAAGCGCGGCCATCGGGCAGCCGTAGCGCCCAGGCATGCAGCCACAGTCGCTGCTGGCCGAAGTACTCGGCCAGTGCGCGGTTCAGCGGCCCCTTGCCATGGGTGGCGTCGCCGATCAAGGGGTGGGCCAGCTGCTTGCAGTGACGGCGGATCTGGTGGCGCCGGCCTTGCAGCGGCATGAGGTGGAGCAGGGCGCCACGGGTGCCGGCAAAGCCCGGTCGGGTGACGACCGGCCACTCGAAACGGCGCAGGCACAGCCAGTCGGTCTGTGCCTCGAGCAGGGGCTGGCCTTGGCTGGGCAGCTCCGGGTCACGGGCCAGCGGGTAGTCGATGCGGCCGCTGTCGGCCGGCCAGCCGCGCACCAGGCCGAGGTAATGCTTGGCGACGCGGCCTTCCCGGAAGGCCTCGCCCAGCTGGCCGGCGCTGACCGGATCCTTGGCCATCAGCAGCAAACCGCTGGTGCCCTTGTCCAGGCGGTGGGCCGGAAACAGGCGCCGCCCCAAGGCCTGCTCGGCGCGCTGCAGCAGCGAGTCGTCGTCCTGGGCGTCAAGCCGGGTCGGGTGCACGAGCAGGCCCGCCGGCTTGTGCAGCACGAGCAGTTGCTCGTCCTCGGCGATCAGCTCAAGCGATGTCGCCATCGACATAAAGCCATTGCCCGTCGACACGCTCGAAGCGGCTGGTTTCGACCAGGCGATGGGCACGCCCCGCGAGCTTGCTGCGCGCGACGAAGCGCACCGTGGCGTGGCCCTCATCCTGCTGCACGCTGTGCTGGACCTGCAGACCCAGCCAGCGCAGACCGGGCTCGGGCGCCGGCAGGGCTGCCGGCCGCGTGCGCGGGTGCCAGCTGGCCAGCAGGTAGTCGCGCCGATCGAGCACAAAGGCGCTGTAACGGCTGCGCATCAGGGCCTCGGCGCTGGCTGCGACGAGCATGCCATCGGCCGCGAAGCGAGCATGCAGCGCGCCGCAGCAGTCGGCGTAGCGGCGCTGGCTGCCGCAGGGGCAATCCATCGTCATCGTTGCTGCCACCACCACCAGAAGCCCAGCAGCAGGCTGATGTTCAGCGCCACCATGGCCCAGCTCAGGCGCTGGAAGCCGGGCTTGCTGGTTTTGTGGCGGAACAGCTGCTGGCCGAGCAGCGCGCCGGGCCAACCCCCCATCAGCGCGATCAGGTGCAGCGAGGTCTCCGCCACCCGGGCGCCGCCGCGGCGCGCCGCCCACTTGTCCATGCCATAGACGATGAAGACCGCCGTCGACAGCGCGCCATAGAGCAGGGGTACCGGGCGGGGTAGCGGTGCCGCCAGGTGCAGCGCACCCAGCAGCAGGGCAAAGGCCGGGATGATGAGCAGGTGGCCGCTGCCCTGGGGCGGTGACTGGGCCGGGCCGCGTGCCGCCTTGCCTGCCGCTTGAGCGGGTGGCGGTGCCAGGCTGTTGACCTGCAGCGCACGGCGCCCGTCGCTGGCCGGGCGGAAGCGCACCGCCTCGCCTGCCCGGGGCTCGCGGAAACGCAGCCGTCCGGCCAGGTCGGCGCGGCGCAGCAGCAGGCGCTCGCCACCGCCTTCGGGCTGCACAAAGCCCAGGCCCTTGGCGGCGTCCCACTGGGAGACGCGACCAAGGGCCTGGGCGGAACGGGTGCCTGGGCGCTGCATGCGCGCAGGTTAAGTCAGCGCGAGATCACTCGTCGCGGCGGCGCGGGCCGCCGAAACCGCCTTCGCGGCGCGGACCGCCAAAGCCGCCCTCGCGACGGGCCGGGCGCTCGCCACCGCGGTCGGCGAATGCCGGACGGTCACCGTGGAAGGGCTTGCGGTCGCCCTCGCGAAGCGGACGGCCTTGGCCGGCAAAAGCCGGGCGGTCGCCCTGGAAGGGCTTGCGGTCGCCGAAAGCCGGGCGGTCGCTGTGGAAAGGCTTGCGGTCCCCGAAGGCAGGGCGGTCGCCCTGGAAGGGCTTGCGATCGCCGAAAGCCGGACGGTCGCCTTGGAAGGGCTTGCGGTCGCCGAAAGCCGGGCGGTCGCCTTGGAAGGGCTTGCGGTCACCCTCGCGAAGCGGACGGCCTTGGCCGGCAAAAGCCGGACGATCGGCCCGCTCAAACGGCTTGCGATCGTTGAAGGCCGGGCGGTCGCCGCCGTGGAAGGGCTTGCGATCGCCATAGGGCTTGCGCTCGCCCCATGGCTGGCGGCGATCACCGCCGTCGAAGGAGCGCGGTGCGCCACGCTCGCTGAAGATCACCGGATCCGGCTTCTTCGGCTCCAGGCCTTCGACTCGCGTCGGGGCCAGGGCTTCCTTGGTGTAGGCCTGCAGGCGGCGCAGACGCGGCAGGTCCTCGCGCAGCGCCAGGGTCACGGCCAGGCCGGAGCGGCCGGCGCGACCGGTGCGGCCGATGCGGTGCACATAGTCCTCCGCCTTCATCGGCAGGCCCACGTTGATGACATGGCTGATCGTCGGCACGTCGATGCCGCGGGCGGCGACATCGGTGGCGACGAGTACGCGCAGCTCGCGGCGGCGCAGGCCTTGCAGCGTGCGGTTGCGCTTGCCCTGCGGCATGCCGCCGTGCAGCGCGGCCACGGCATGGCCGAGCTCGGCGAGCTGGCCGGCCATCTGCTCGGCCTCGATCTGCGTGCTGGCGAAGACCACCGCCTGGTCGACGGCGGCGTCGGCCAGCAGATGCTCCAGCAGCGATTGGCGGTGCATCGGGTGATCGGCCCAGTGCAGGCGCTGCTCGATCTGCAGCTTCTGCTCGGCGCTATTGGTGACCTCGATGCGCTGCGGCTCGTTGAGCAGCTCGCGGGCCAGTCCGCCGACGCGACCGTCGAAGGTGGCGCTGAACATCACCGTCTGGCGCGGCTTGGGCAGCATCGCGGCGATCTGCTCGATGTCCTCGATGAAGCCGAGGTCCAGCATGCGGTCGGCCTCATCGAGCACCAGGGTCTTGATCTCGGACAGCAGGGCCGGCTGCTGGCCGGCGATGTCGAGCAGACGGCCCGGGGTGGCGATGATCAGGTCGGCACCGCCGCGCAGGCGCTCCAGCTGCGCCGGGTAGGGCATGCCGCCGACCACGGTGGCGACGGAGAAGCCCTTGATGCCACGGCCGAGCTGCTGCGCGGCCTGGGCGACCTGCTGGGCGAGTTCGCGGGTCGGGGCCAGCACCAGGGCATGGGCGTGGTAGGGCGCGGCCAACTGGCGGGCGGCACCGCGGGTGCCGCGGCGGTCGGCCGCGGCGTGGCGCGGGGCGCCACGATGGAAGCGCGGCACGAAGGCCGGCAGCACATCGGGATTGGCCTCGCGGCGCGCCAGCACCTGGCAAAGGATGGGCAGCAGGAAGGCGGCGGTTTTGCCGCTGCCGGTACGGCTGCTGACCATCAGGTCGGCGCCTTGCATGCCGAGCGGCACGGCTTGAGCCTGCACCTCGGTGGCGCTCTCGTAACCGGCCTCGCGGACGGCGGTGAGCAGGACCTCGGGCAGGTTCAGGGTTTCAAAACTGGACATCGAACAACTTTCTTCTGACACGACAGCAGCACGCCGGCCTCCTGGGTCGGGGTGCGCAGGGCCGAACCGGCCCAAACAGGTCGCTGAGTTCCTCGCGGTCTGGTCCATGCCGGCCAGGCCCGATCGGTGCGACGGCATCGCCGCCGACCAATTCCCTGCCGCAGCAGGCGACCGCAACGGCGGTCGAGGAGGAGTCAGAGGAGATGAACGAATTGCGGGGCCTGAAAACCCCGCAAGACCGCCACTCTAGCATGAATCCGGGTTTTTCCGGATAGAGGATTTGAGACGCCGACCGTGACCGAATGGGCAAATAGCCCTGCACGGGCTTGAAACCGCGGTCAACAGCCACAGTTACGGGTCTCGTTTCCCGGAGTTCCCTGCATGAATCTGTTCGAACCGCTGCGCGTCGGCGCGCTCACCCTGCCCAACCGCATCGTCATGGCGCCGCTGACCCGCGCCCGCGCCGGCCGCAGCCATATCGCCAATGCCTTGATCGCCGAGCATTACGCGCAGCGCGCCTCGGCCGGCCTGCTGATCGCCGAGGCGACCATGGTGTCGCCGACGGCGTCCGCCTTCACCGGCGAGCCCGGCATCTACAGCGACGAGACCGTGGCCGGCTGGAAGCTGGTGACCGACGCCGTGCACGCCAAGGGCGGCCGCATCGTGCTGCAGATCTGGCACCCGGGCCGCGCTGCGCACAGCCTGCTGGACGGCGGCGTGCAGCCGGTCTCCAGTACCGACCGCGCGATCCAGGGCAGCCAGATCAGCACGCCGGAAGGCAAGAAAGACTACGAGGCGCCGCGCCGCCTGCGCGACGACGAGATCCCCGGCATCGTCGAGCAGTTCCGCGTCGCCACGCGCAACGCCATCGCCGCCGGCTTTGACGGCGTGCAGATCCATGGCGCGCATGGCTATCTGATCGACCAGTTCCTGCGCGACGGCGTCAACGACCGCGAGGGCGCCTATGGCGGCTCCATCGAGAACCGCGCCCGCCTGCTGCTCGAGGTCGTCGACGCGGCGATCGCCGAGGCCGGTGCCGATCGCGTGTCGGTGCGCATCTCGCCGCTGGTCGGCTTCAACGACCTGCAGGACAGCGACCCCGAGGCCCTGGTCGCCCATGTCGCCGCCGAGTTGAACAAGCGCCAGATCGCCTTCCTGGAACTGCGCCACGGCGACCACCGCCAGCCGGCCGAGCAGGCCATTGCCCATGTCGCGCGCCAGCACTTCAAGGGCGTGATCATGCGCAACGGCGGTTACGACGGCGACAGCGCGCAAGTCGATCTGGCCACCGGCCAGGCGGATGCCATCGTGTTCGGCAAGCCCTTCATCAGCAACCCCGATCTGGTCGAGCGCCTGAAGCTCGGCGCGCCGCTGGCGGCGGTCAACTTCGACCTGCTCTACACGCCGGGGCCGGCGGGCTATACCGACTACCCGCGCCTGGACTCGGCAACCAGCTCCGCCTGAAGCCAGCCGCGCACGCTGTTGAACCAGGCGATGCGCGTCGCGCGGCCGAGGTCATCGACCCTCAGCCGCGCCTCACGGATGCGCCCGGCCTGCAGCCAATGCGCGCGGCCCACGCCGGCCAGCAGGCCGGCCTCGCGGCGCGGCGTCAGCCATTCGCCGTCGATCTCCAGCGCGAGATTGCCGAAGCCGCCCTCGGTCAGCTCGCCATCCTCGTTGTGCAGGATCAGGTCCCAGACGTTGGTCGGCTTGTCGGCGAGCAGCGCGTCGTAGACCTCGCGCCGCGTGGTCTTGTGCTGGATGAACTCGGCCAGCGGACCGCGGCTGGCGATGGGCCGCGCCGCGAGCTGCAAGCGGACCGGCTCGGCGATCTGTGGCAGTGGCTCGCAGCGGGTCTCGATGCGGCCGGCGGCATCCAGCGTCAGGCGCACGCGCCAGCGGCCCTGCGGGTGCTGGTCGGCCAGCTGCTGCAGCGCGGCACGCGCATCGACGGCGGGCAGGCCGAAATGCCGGGCGCAGCGCGCCAGCCGGGCCAGGTGCTCGGCTCCCAGCGGGTAGCGACCGTCTTCGAGGCGCAGGGTCTCCAGCGCGGCGACCGGCGCGCGGGCGCGCTCCAGGAAGCGCGTCTTGGCCCGCCATTCGGCCAGTTCGGGCGCCGGCTCGGCGTCCAGCGTGATGCCTGAGCCCACTCCGGCGCGCAGGCGACCGCCCGCCCGCGCCTCGACGGTGCGGATCGGCACATTGAAAGTCGTCGCGCCGCCGGGCTGGATCAGGCCCAGCGCGCCGCAGTACCAGCCGCGCGGGGCGGCCTCCAGTTCGGCAATGATCTGCATCGCCCGCCGTTTGGGCGCGCCGGTCACCGAACCACAGGGGAATAGCGCGGCGAACAACTGGGCCAGGCCCAGACCAGGCCGGGTCACCGCGGTCACCGTGCTGGTCATCTGCCAGACCGAGGGCAGCTCGTGCAGCTCGAAGAGGCGCGGCACGCGCACGCTGCCGGTGACGGCCACCTGACCAAGATCGTTCCGCAGCAGGTCGACGATCATGAGGTTCTCGGCGCGCTCCTTGTCGCTGGTGCGCAGGTATTGCTGCGCCGCTTCGTCGGCAGCGCGATCCGCACCACGCGGCGCCGTGCCCTTCATCGGCTGGGCGCCGAGCAGCCAAGTCTTCGGATGGTCGTGCAGCGGCCGCCAGTCGAAGAACAGCTCGGGCGACACGCTGGCGACGCCGGGCTCGTCGCCCAGTCCAGCGAGGAATAGCGAGAAGCCGCCCGGCTGAGCCGCGTGCAGCGCCTGGAACAGCTCGGCCAGCGGCACCTGCAACCGGCTCGCCAGTCGCGTCGTCAGATTGACCTGGTAACAGTCGCCGGCGCGGATGTAGTCGCGCACCCGCTCGATCGTCGCGGCGTCCAGAGTCTCGTCGTGCAGCGTCTGCTGCCAGGCTGCGCAGCGTTCGCGCTGCAAAGGCGCTTCGGGCCAGGGGGAGGGCGCCGCCGTGTAGACGGCGAAGGCGGCCAGCAGACCTTCGGCCGGCAGCGCCGGCAGCGCGGGGTTCAGCGCGGCTGCTGCCTCGTAGCGCAAGCCGCCGAGCACCCAGGCGCCGTCGCGGGCCGCCTGGTGGGCGGCATCGAGCACCGCGGCCACCTCGGCCGGCTCACGCGCCAGCAGCCAGCGCGCCGGCGGCGTTTCCCAGGCGCCGCGCAGGCGTTCGCCGTCCTCGCGCGCCAGCGGGTGGCGCGGGAAGTCGAAGGCGGCGAACAGCTCCGCGCTCACCCCAGGTTCAGCAGCGTCGTCCGGTAATGGGCGAGCTCATCGATCGACTCGTGGATGTCGGCCAGCGCGGTATGTGCCTGGGCCTTCTTGAAGCCTTCCAGCGCGGTCGGCTTCCAGCGCTTGGCCAGCTCCTTCAGCGTCGACACGTCGAGATTGCGGTAGTGGAAGAAGGCCTCCAGGGTCGGCATGGTCTTGGCCAGGAAGCGGCGGTCCTGGCAGACCGAGTTGCCGCACATCGGGCTCTTGTTCTTGCCGATGTACTGTTCCAGGAAGGCGATGGTCTGAGCGGCGGCCTCGGCCTCGTCGACCGTCGACGCCTTCACGCGATCGATCAGCCCGCTCTTGCCATGCGTGCCTTTGTTCCAGGCGTCCATGCCGTCGAGCACCGCGTCGCTCTGGTGGATCGCGAACACCGGGCCTTCGACGCGCAGGCTGAGGTCCTGGCTGGTGACGACCACCGCGACCTCGAGGATGCGGTCGGTCTCCGGTTCCAGGCCGCTCATCTCGCAGTCGATCCAGATCAGGTTGTTGTCGCTGCGCTCTAGCGTCATGGTCTTGCCCCGGTTCAAAGGGCCAGGATTGTGCCTGCCACCTACACTTTCAGTCCGCTTCAAGGGCCCGTCCGCCGTGCTGTCTTCCCTCTCCGTCACCCTGGTCTTTGCCGCCGCCGTGCTGCTGACCACCGCGCTCAAGCTCTGGCTGCTGGCCCGCCAGCAGCGCCATGTGGCAGCGCATCGCGGCAACGTACCGGCCGCCTTTGCCACCGCGGTGCCGCTGGCTGCGCATCAGAAAGCCGCCGACTACACGCTGGCCAAGGGCGGGCTGGCGAGCTTTTCCATCGTCTTCAACGCGGCGCTGCTGATCGGCTGGACCCTGCTCGGCGGCCTGGACGCGCTGAATGCCTGGACCCAGTCCGTCGTCGGGCCCGAGACCTGGGCCGGCTACGCGCAGCCGCTGCTGCTGATCGGCGCCTTCGCCCTCATAGGCATGCTGCTCGATCTGCCGCTGGAGCTGTATTCGACCTTCGTCGTCGAGCAGCGCTTCGGCTTCAACCGCACCAGCTGGCAGCTCTATGTCGTCGATGCGATCAAGGGTCTGGCCGTCGGTCTGGTCATCGGCGGTCCGCTGGTCTGGGCGGTGCTGGCGCTGATGAAGTCCGCCGGCTCGCTGTGGTGGCTCTGGGCCTGGGGTCTGTGGCTGGGCTTCCAGCTGCTCATCATGCTGCTCTACCCCTTGCTGATCGCGCCGCTGTTCAACAAGTTCGAGCCGCTGCAGGACGAGAGCCTGGTGCAGCGCGTACAGGCCCTGTTCCAGCGCGCCGGCTTCTCGGCCAAGGGTCTGTTCGTGATGGACGGCAGCCGCCGCTCGGCCCATGGCAATGCCTATTTCACCGGCCTGGGCGCGGCCAAGCGCGTGGTCTTCTTCGACACCCTGCTCAAGCGCCTGGACGGCGCCGAGGTCGAGGCGGTGCTTGCCCATGAGCTCGGCCATTTCAAGCTGCGCCATGTGCCCAAGCGCCTGATCGCCTTTGCGCTGATCTCCTTGGCCGGCTTTGCCTTGCTCGGCTGGCTGGCCCAGCAGCCGGCCTTCTATGTGGGCCTGGGCGTGCGACCCAGTCTGGTCGCCGGCAACGAGGCCCTGGCCCTGCTGCTGTTCCTGATGGTCGTGCCGGTGCTCGCCTACCCGCTAGCGCCGCTGCTCTCGGCCAGCTCGCGCCGGCACGAGTTCGAGGCCGACGCCTATGCGGTCGAGCAGGCCGATGGGCGCGCGCTGGCCTCGGCCCTGCTCAAGCTGCACGAGGAAAACGCCAGCACCCTGACCCCTGACCCGGTCTACGCGCGCTGGACCTATTCGCACCCGCCGGCGCTGGAGCGCCTCGGCGCCATCCACGCCAAGCTGAGTCCCGCATGAATCTGCTCACCGCCGCCTGCACCCCGAACGCACCTACCCTGGACGAGGCCGCGATCGCCGCCTACCTGGCCGAACTGCTGGGCTGGGTCCATCAAGACAACGCGCTGCAGCTGACCCTGCAGTTCGACAATTTCCGCGAGGTCATGGACTACGCGAACGCGGTTGCCGAGATCGCCGAAGGCCAGGACCACCACCCCGACATGATCCTCAGCTACCGCGTGGCCACGGTGCGCTTCTGCACGCATTCGGCCGGCGGCAGGGTCAGCCTGAACGACGTCATCTGTGCGGCCCAGGTCAGCCATCTGCCCGAGGCCCTGCTCGGGACCCGCGTTTGAGAGGCCATCGCGCGCCGGTGCGCGAGCGCGATCACAGCGCGCTGGACACGGGTCTGGTGGTGCGCGGCCATGGTCGGCACTACCTGGTGCAGACGGACAGCGGCGAGCGCCTGAGCTGCGTGCCGCGCGGCAAGAAGAGCGATGCCGTCGTCGGCGACCGCGTGCGCTGGCTGCCGACCAGCCCCGGCGAGGGCGTCATCGAGGCGATCGAGCCGCGCCGCAATCTGCTCTACCGCCAGGACGAATGGCGTAGCAAGAGCTTCGCGGCGAATGTCGATCAGTTGCTGATCCTGGTCGCTGTCGAGCCGGTGTTCAGCGAGTCCCTACTCAGCCGCGCCTTGCTCGCCGCCGCCGAGGCCGGCATCGAGGCGCGCATCGCGCTGAACAAGACCGATCTGCCGGGCGTCGCCGCTGCTCGCGAGCGCCTGCTGCCCTACACGGCGATGGGCGTGACGGTGATGGAGCTGGCCCTGAGGGCCGATGTGGCCGGGTCGCTGCAGCGCCTGCAGCCCTGGCTGCAGGGTCGCACGACCCTGGTGCTAGGCCCCAGCGGCACGGGAAAGAGCACGCTGACCAATCTGCTCATCCCCGATGCCCAGGCCCAGGTCGGCGAGATCTCCACGGCGCTGAACAGCGGCCGGCACACGACCACGCACACCCAGTGGTACGACCTGGCCAGCGGCCCGGTCGGCGACGGTGCCTGGCTGGACTCGCCGGGCTTCCAGACCTTCGGCATCCAGCACATCGAGCCGATGCGACTGGCCGGTCTGATGCCGGACTTCGCCGAGGCGGCGACGCAATGCCGCTTCGCGAACTGCACGCACCGCCAGGAGCCGGGCTGCGCGGTGCAGGCCCAGCTTGCGGCCGGTAGCATCGCCGCCAGCCGCTACCGCATTTACCTGGAGCTGTTCGACGAGCTCAGCCGGCCGCCGAGCTACTGATCACTCGAAGTCGACCTTGACCTTCTCGACCGTGTAGCGACCGCCGCTGTAGTAGCCGCGGCTGCTGGCGTCGCGCGTGAAGCGCAGGCGCAGGGTCGGCGCGCTGCTCGGGTACTGCGGGCCGCTGCTGTAGCTGGGCCGCGGCGCGCTGCCGATGTTGTAGCTGCTCGTCTGGTCGACGACGCGGGTCAGGCTCTTGCTGGTTTCCAGCGCGCCGAAGATGTTCGCCGAGTCGTAATGCCCGCTGTAGTAGCGCGTGCCGATCAGGCTCTTGCTGCTGGTGACGGTGCGTTTGCCGTAGTGGTAGCGGTCGCCACGGGTCAGCAGGCTGACGCGCAGATTCGTCACCTTGTAGCTGGCGCCGCTTTGCCGCGTCGCCGCGTTCGCGTCGATGACGATCAGCGAGCCGGCGCCGAACACCGTGGCGGTATTGGCCGTGGTGTCGACCAGCACGCCGGTGTTCTCGTCGACGCCCAGGCCCTGCTTGATGCCCAGGGACTGCATGGCCGCGGCCAGCCGGCCCAGGCGACCGGAGCGGCTGTCGAAATGCGTGTCGGAGAGCAGGGTGGTGGGCAGCAGGCCCAGGCCCTTCATGGTGCCGCCGTTGTCGTAATAGCGCAGCGCCGACGTGCCCTCGCGGATGTCGCCGAAGTTGGCGAAGCTGCTGATCGGCGTCGGCGGCGGCAGGTCGGCGTTGAAGTGCAGATAGCCGTAGCTGATGCCGACGCCGTGCATGGTGGCGTTCATGAAGTGGTTGCCGGCCGAGTCGCCGGCCACCACCACGCTGCCGGCGCCGCCGTTCCAGCGCGCGCGCAGCGCCGCCGCCACCGGGGTGTCGGTGCCGCTGTCGGTGAACAGGCTGCGCGCGATCTTGGCCTGGTCGCCGCCGCTGAAGAAGATCACATCGGCCTGGTTGACCAGCGCGACGTTCGCGCTGTCATACGCGGCCGAGCCGTGGTTGTCGATGTGCAGGTTCAGATGCCGGGGCGCAAAGCCATGGGTCTGGAACAGATTTCGGTAGCCGCGCTTGCTGACCGTGCCATTGCTGTTCAGCAAATCGTTTTGGAACGCGTCGACGCCGACCGCGCTGCTGGCCGAGGCGGCGGTGACAACGAGGATGCGCGGGCAACGCGTCGTTGCCCAATCGCTGACGCAGTTGGTGGTGCTGTTGACGTTCGGCGTGAAGCCGCTGTCGATGCCGGTGGCCTTGCGCAGGCCGTTGACGAAGAGATCGGTGTTGGTGTCGCTGTAGCCGCCGCCCATCAGGTAGAGCTTGCCGGCCTGTGCGCTGTCGACGGCGAGCAGGCCGGAAAGAATGAGGCTGCAAAGCATCAGCGCATGGGGGCGATGGCGTTCGGGGAGCGGCAGGCGCATGGTGGGGTCCGATGGGGGGTGGTGGAGGGCAGCGTCACGCTAGCCAGACCCGCCGCCGATCTCCAGCACCGCCCTTGCGCCAAGGCGACATCGAATTGCCGCGACGCGGCATGGTCATTGCCGCGTCGCGTTTTGCTGGTGTTCACCCCTAGGGGTTGCGCCGGGGTTCAGCCAGCCGCCATCGTCAGCTGCGAGCGCAGCAGCTGCAGGCGCAGCAGGCTGCGCCCGCTGGCTTCGTCGACCTGCAGCACCAGCTCGCCGCGCTGCGCCTGCGCCAGGCGGCGGGCCGCATGGGCGGCCGAGCCGGCGGCAAAGAAGTGGCTGCGCTGCGCGGCGCCAAGCGCGAGCGGCAGCTCGATCAGCAGCTCCAGGCGTTCGTCGGCCAGTTGAACCTGCAGGCTGAGCTTGCTGCCATCGGGCAGGAGCGCGAAGGCCGCGTCGAACAGCCGCGCCAGCAGGGTGTGACAGAGCAGCGGGTCGCCGCTGGCCAGCAGGGCCTGCGGACCGCGCAAGGGGCCGGGCAGCTGCAGCTCCAGCTGCAGCTGGCGATGCGCCTGGCTGCTCAGCAGCAATCGTCGCGCGCGCTCGGCCAGCTTGCGAATCGGCACGCCGCGGGTCTGCAGCTTCGCCTGGCCATGCTCGAGCCGCGGCAGCTCGACGCTGAGCTGCAGCAGGTCCAGGCTTTCCAGCAGGGCCTGCTCCACGCCCTGCAGCGCCGCGTGGCGCTCGCCGTCCAGGCCATCGTCCTGCAGCAGGGGCTCGAGCAGACCCAGCGCGCTGGCCAGCGGGCTGCGCAGATCCGGCAGTTCGACGACGCTGGGCGCGCGCGCCTGCAGCGCCTGGCGCAGCGAGGCGGCCAGGGTCGCCGGGTCGAAGGGCTTGGTCAGCAGCTCGTCGACGCCGGCCTCGCGGGCCTGCGCCAGGGCCTGCGGGTCCGACTCGGCCGACATCAGCACGAAGGGCAGCGGCGGGCGGTCGCCGGCCTGCTCGCGCAGCGCGCGCAGCAGGCCCAGGCCGTCCAGGCCCGGCATGCGCCAATCGCAGATCACCAGGTCGGCGGGCTGGGCCGCCAGCAGGGCCAGCGCCGACTCACCGCTGCCGGCCTCCGCGACCTGCTGGATACCGAGCTGGCCCAGCAGGGCGCGCAGCACCGTGCGCATCGGCTCCACGTCGTCGACGACGAGCACGCGCAGTTGCCGCCAGGCGGCGGCTTCGGCGGGGCTGGGGCGGTGGTTCATGCGGTCCCTGTTGCGGGCTTCTTGGCCCCTGTCCTGTTGACGAGGCACTGTAGCGAATCGTGCTGATGCGAATGCCGCTACGCTGTGTTCATGGAGCAGCGTGTTTTCGTCTACGGCACCTTGAAGGCCGGATTCCGCAACCAGCACTGGAACGGCGCCCGCCTGCTCGGGCGCTACCGGACGGTTAAGCGCTACCCCTTGCTGCTGCTCGGTCCGGCCTGCCTGCCCTGGCTGAGCGAGGAGCCGGGGCGCGGTGAGCAGGTGATCGGCGAGCTGTACGCCGCCGACGCGGCGCAGCTGGCGCGCATGGACGAGCTGGAGGAGCTCGACAAGCCCGATTGGTACCGGCGCGGCGAGATCGAGCTGGAGCCCGAGGCGGGCGGCGAGCGCTTGATGGCGCTGGTCTACTTCGGCTCGCCCAAGCGGGCGGCGATCGAGACCGTGCATGCCGGACCGCTGCTCGAGTACACGCTGGAGATCGAACAGCGTTTCCTGCGCTTGCGCACGGTGCAGCAGGACGCGGCGGCGGATGCCGCGCGCTTCAGCATTCCACGATATTGACCGCCAGACCGCCGCGCGCGGTCTCCTTGTACTTGGTCATCATGTCGGCGCCGGTCTCGCGCATGGTCTTGATGACCTGGTCCAGGCTGACGAAATGCGTGCCGTCGCCGCGCAGCGCCATGCGCGCCGCGTTGATCGCCTTCACCGAGGCGATCGCGTTGCGCTCGATGCAAGGGATCTGCACCAGGCCGCCGACCGGGTCGCAGGTCAGGCCCAGGTGGTGCTCCATGCCGATCTCGGCGGCGTTCTCGACCTGGGCCGGCGTGCCGCCCATCACCGCGCAGAGCGCTCCTGCCGCCATCGAGCAGGCCACGCCGACCTCGCCCTGGCAGCCGACCTCGGCGCCGCTGATGCTGGCGTTCTCCTTGTAGAGGATGCCGATCGCCGCCGCGGTGAGCAGGAAGTCGATCACCCCTTGCTCGTTGCTGCCATGCACGAAGCGCGTGTAGTAGTGCAGCACCGCGGGCACGATGCCGGCCGCACCATTCGTCGGCGCGGTGACCACGCGGCCGCCGGCGGCGTTCTCCTCGTTCACGGCCAGCGCGTAGAGGTTGACCCAGTCCATCACCTGCAGCGGGTCGCGCAGCGCCTGCTCCGGGTTGGCCATCAGGTCGCGGTGCAATTGGGCTGCTCTGCGCTTCACCTTGAAGCCGCCGGGCAGGGTTCCTTCCGTGCGGCAACCGCGCTGCACGCAGGCCTGCATCACGTCCCAGATCTTCAGCAGCCCGGACTCGATCTCGGCGTCCGTGCGCCAGTGGTTCTCGTTGCGCCGCATCACCTGGGCAATCGACAGCCCGTACTTCTGCGTCAGCGCCAGCAGCTCGTCGCCCGACTTGAAGGGGTAGGGCAGCACGGTCGCGTCGGGCGCGATCACCTTCTGCTTGCTGCCGTCGGCCGCCACCTCGTCGCTGACGACAAAGCCGCCACCGACCGAGTAATAGACGCGGTTGGCGATCTCGGTCCCTTCGGCGTCGAAGGCGATGCAGCGCATGCCATTGGCATGGAAGGGCAGGGACTCGCGGCGCTTGAAGACCAGGTCCTTGGCCTCGTCGAAGGCGATGCGCTGCTGGCCGACCAGGTTCAGGTCGCCGGCGCGGATCGCCTCCAGCAGGGCCGGGATGGCCTCGACGTCGACGCTGTCCGGCTCATGGCCGGCCAGGCCCAGGAGCACCGCCTTGTCGCTGCCATGGCCCTTGCCGGTGGCGCCCAGCGAGCCGTAGAGGATGACCTGCACGCGCGCCGTGGTCGCCAGCAGGCCCTCGTTGGCCAGGCGCAGACCGAACAGTCGCGCGGCGCGCATCGGGCCCACGGTATGACTGCTGCTCGGCCCGATGCCGATCTTGAAGAGGTCGAAGACCGAGACAGCCATGGTGTTTTACTCCGCGTCGGACTCAGCGTACTCCGAGAGCGGCACGCAGGAGCAGAACAGATTGCGATCGCCGTAGACGTTGTCGACGCGGCCGACCGGCGCCCAGTACTTGCTGCGGCGCAGCGAGGGCACGGGGAAGGCCGCCACCTCGCGGCCATAGGCATGGGTCCACTCGTTGGCGCCGCAGACCATGGCCGTGTGCGGCGCGTTGATCAGCGGGTTGTCGGTCTGCGGCCATTCGCCGGCCTCGACCATCTCGATCTCCTGGCGGATCGCGACCATCGCGTCGATGAAGCGGTCGAGCTCGGCGCGCGATTCGCTTTCGGTCGGCTCGACCATCAGCGTGCCGGCGACCGGGAAGGAGAGCGTCGGCGCGTGGAAACCGTAGTCGATCAAGCGCTTGGCGACGTCCTCGGCGCTGACGCCGCTGGTTTCCTTCAGCGGGCGCAGATCGAGGATGCACTCGTGGGCGACGCCGCCGCCCTTGACGCCGTCGATATTGCCGCTGAAGTGGATGTCGTAATGCTCGGAGAGGCGGGCCGCGACGTAGTTCGCGTTCAGGATCGCGACCTCGGTGGCTTTCTTCAGACCGTCGGCGCCCATCAGGCGGATGTACATCCAGCTGATCGGCAGCACCGCGGCGTTGCCGAGCGGCGCCGCGCTCACGGCGCCGATGTTGGTGTCAGAGCCCAGGCCAGCCGTGCGGTGCGCCGGCAGGAAGGGCACCAGGTCGTCGACCACGCAGACCGGGCCGACGCCGGGGCCGCCGCCGCCGTGCGGGATGCAGAAGGTCTTGTGCAGATTCAGGTGCGAGACATCGCCGCCGAACTCGCCCGGCGCGGCCACGCCGACCAGCGCGTTCATGTTCGCGCCGTCCACATAGACGCGGCCGCCATGGCTGCGCACGAGCTGGCAGATTTCCTTCACATGGGTGTCGAACACGCCATAGGTGGAGGGGTAGGTGATCATGATCGCGGCCAGCTTGTCGGCGTGCTGCTCGCACTTGGCCTTCAGGTCGGCCAGATCGATATTGCCTTCCTTGTCGCACTTGGTGACGACGACCGACATGCCGACCATCTGCGCCGAGGCCGGGTTGGTGCCGTGCGCGCTCTCGGGGATCAGGCAGATATTGCGATGCGCTTCGCCGCGGCTCTCGTGCCAGGCCTTGATCGCCAGCAGGCCGGCGTACTCGCCCTGCGAGCCGGCGTTCGGCTGCAGGCTGATGCCGGCGTAGCCGGTGCATTGCGTCAGCCAGGCGCGCAGCTGGCTGTCCAGCTCGGTGTAGCCGGCCAGTTGCTCCTGCGGCGCGAACGGGTGCAGGTTCGCGAACTCCGGCCAGGTGATGGGGATCATCTCCGTGGTCGCGTTCAGCTTCATCGTGCAGGAGCCCAGCGGGATCATGCTGCGGTCCAGGGCCAGGTCCTTGTCCGACAGGCTGCGGATGTAGCGCAGCATCTCGGTCTCGCTGTGATGCGTGTTGAAGACTGGGTGGCTCATGAAGCCGCTCGTGCGACGCAGCGCGGCCGGGATCAGCGACTCGATGCCGGCGGCGTACTCGGCCACCTTCAAGGTGCTGGCCGGCGCGAACCAGCTCCACAGCGCCTCCACGTCAGCGCGCGTCGTCGTCTCGTCCAGCGCGATGGCAACATGGCGATCGCTGAGCTTGCGCAGGTTCGCACCCGCAGCAACGGCACGCGCCATCACGGTGGCGGCGTCGCACTCGACGGTGATGGTGTCGAAGGCGGCGGGTGTGACGACCTTGCAGCCCAGCTTGCCCAGGCCGTCGGCCAGGATGGCGGTGAAGGTCGCGACGCGCTCTGCGATGCGCTTCAGGCCTTCGGGGCCGTGATAGACCGCGTACATGCTGGCCACCACGGCCGGCAGCACCTGGGCGGTGCAGATGTTCGAGGTCGCCTTCTCGCGGCGGATGTGCTGCTCGCGGGTCTGCAGCGCCAGGCGGTAGGCCGGGTGGCCTTGGGCGTCCTTCGAGACGCCCACCAGGCGGCCGGGCATCGAGCGCTTGAACTCGTCCTTGCAGGCCAGGAAGGCGGCGTGCGGACCGCCGCAGCCCATCGGCATGCCAAAGCGCTGCGTGTTGCCGACGACGATGTCGGCGCCCAGCTCGCCCGGGGGCACGAGCAGGGTCAGCGCCAGCAGGTCGGCGCAGACGATGAAGGCGGCGTTCTTCGCATGGGCTGCGTCGATATGCTCCTTCAGGTCATGGATCAGGCCGGTCGTCGACGGGTACTGGCAGACCACGGCGAAGTAATCGTGCTCGGCCATCAGCGCCGGGGCCATGCCGACCTTCACGTCCAAGCCCAGGGGCTTGCAGCGGGTCTGGATGACCTCGATGGTCTGCGGGTGCACGTCCGAGGCGACGATCAGCGTGTTGCTCTTGGACTTGACCGAGCGCTTCGCCAGGGTCACGGCCTCGGCGGCCGAGGTCGCCTCGTCCAGCATCGAGCCGTTCGCGATGGCCATGCCGGTCAGGTCGCAGACCATGGTCTGGAAGTTGATGATGGCTTCCATGCGGCCCTGGGAGATCTCCGCCTGGTAGGGCGTGTAGGCCGTGTACCAGGCCGGGTTCTCGAGGATGTTGCGCAGGATCACGCCCGGGGTGTGCGTGCCGTAATAGCCCTGGCCGATGAAGCTCTTCAGCACCTGGTTCTTGCTGGCGATGGCCTTCAGCTCGGCCAGGCCCTGCGCCTCGGTGACCGGCGCCGGCAGCGCCATCGCCACCGAGCGCTTGATCGCCGGCGGCACGACCGCGTCGATCAGGGCCTGGCGGCTGGCCACGCCGATCGCCGCGCACATCAGGGATTCATCGACCGCATCCGGCCCGATGTGGCGGGCATGGAATTGGTGGCTGTCTTCGAGGGTGGCGAGCGGCGTGGGCATGGCAGGGCTACTTCAGGGATGCAGGGATTACAGGGACTTCAAGAGGTCGTCGTAGGCGGTCGAGTCCATCAGCGCGTCGAGCTCGGCCGGATTGCTGAGCTTGACCTTGAAGAACCAGCCGGTCGCCAGCGGGTCGCTATTGGCCAGCGAGGGATCGGCGCGCAGCGCCTCGTTGACCTCGACGATCTCGCCGCTGACCGGCATGTAGACATCGGCGGCGGCCTTCACCGACTCGACGACGCCGGCGATGTCCTTGGGGGCATACGACTTGCCGACTTCCGGCAGGTCCACGAAGACCACATCGCCCAGCGCGTCCTGCGCGTGCACGGTGATGCCCACCGTCGCGGTGCCGTCGCCATGCGCGCTCACCCATTCGTGGTCTTCGGTGTACTTGGTGCTCATCGTTTCTCTCCTGGGTTGACCACGGCTTCAGCCGCGGAAGTAGCGGTGGGGGGCAAAGGGCATGGCGGCCACGGTCATCGCGACCTTCTTGTCGCGGACCAGGGCGAACAGATTCGTGCCGAGCGCGGCCTGGGCGGTATTCACATAACCCATGGCGACCAGATGGCCGACGGTGGGGCCCAGGGTGCCGCTGGTGACCACGCCGACCTCGTTGCCGTCGGCATCGACCAGCTTGGCGCCCTCGCGGACCGGCAGCTTCTCGCTGCTCGTCAGGCCGATGCGCTTGCGTGACGCGGGCTTCGCGTTCGGGTGCTGGCTGTTCGGCAACTGGGCGTCGATGACATCGAAGCCCGGGTAGCCGCCGGCGCGCGCGCCGCCGCTGCGGCGCACCTTCTGGATTGCCCAGGTCAGCGCGGCCTCGGCGGGCGTGGTCTCGGTATTGATGTCGTGGCCGTAGAGGCAGAGCCCGGCTTCGAGGCGCAGGGTGTCGCGGGCACCCAGGCCGATGGGCTTGACCTCGGGCTGGTCGAGCAGCAGCTGGGCCACGGCCACCGCGTCCCGCTCATGGATGCTGATCTCGAAGCCGTCCTCGCCGGTGTAGCCGCTGCGCGTCAGGAACACATCGAAGGCGTCGAGCTTGAAGAAGCCGCCGTCCATGAAGGTCAGGCGCTCGACGCCCGGGGCCAGGCGGGCCAGCGCGGTGGCCGCCTGCGGGCCCTGCAGCGCGAGCAGCGCGCGCTCCGGCATCGGGATCACCCGATCGCCCAGGTGCTTTTGCAGATGCGCGATGTCCTGCTCCTTGCAGCCGGCGTTGACGACCACGAACAGATCGTCGGGGCGGCGGCAGACCATCAGGTCGTCGAGGATGCCGCCGGCCTCGTTGGTGAACAGCGCATAGCGCTGCTTGAACACCGGCAGGTCGACGATGTCCACCGGCACCAGGGTCTCCAGCATCGCGGCGGCGTCGGCGCCGACCAGGCGCACCTGGCCCATGTGCGAGACGTCGAACAGGCCGGCGGCCGTGCGCGTGTGGCGGTGCTCGGCGAGGATGCCGTCGCGGTACTGCACCGGCATGTCGTAGCCGCCGAAGGGCACCATCTTGGCGCCCAGTTCGCGATGCAGCGCGTTCAGCGGGGTTTTCTTGAGCGGGGCGGTGTCGGCCATCGGGCCCTCCAGCGAAGACAAGTTTCCACGGCGACCGTGTCGCCACGGTCCGGCTTGCCCTCGCTGTCCGCTTTACCTGAGAGATTGACCGCCGGTGGTGTGACCCAACCTCGCAGCTTGCCCCTTCGGTGGGCGGCCTCGAAAGCGCGCCTCTCTCCAGCTCGGAAACGCGCGATCCTGCTGCGCGTGTGTCCAGTCCTTTTGCCTGAGCGTTCGGTCCCGGGTAGCTTGCTGGGTCCTGCGCCTTCGGCGGCCATCTCGGGGACGGCTCTCTCCTGAACGGCCGGCATGATAGCGGCATGGACCCGCTCGCCCGCCCGCCCATGCTCGCCGGCCCGCGCTGGATCGCCGTGCCCCTGGGCGAGGCCGACGCGCCGGCCCTGCAGGCCTTCCTCGACGCCAACCCGCTCTACAGCCAGATCGTCAACGGCCGGCCGTTTGCGCCGGGCGAGGCGCTGCAGGAGATCGTCGAGCCGCCGCCTTACCCGCACCGGGCGCTGCATGCGCTGGCGGTGCTGGCGCCCGAGGCCGGGCCATGGCGTGGCTTCGTCTCCCTGGTCGACGACCTGATCGCCCCCGGCGTGCAGCACATCGGCCTGTTCCTGGTCGCCACCGCCGAGCAGGGCAGCGGCCTGGCCGCCGAGCTCTACCAGGCGATCGAGCAGCGCGCCCGCGAGCAGGGCGCGCGCTGGATGCGCCTGGGCGTGGTCGTCGGCAACGCGCGCGCCGAAGCCTTCTGGGCGCGCTGCGGCTTCCGGGAGATCCGCCAGCGCCACGGCATGCCCTATGAGGGCCCGTCGCGCTCGGTGCGCGTGATGCTCAAGACCCTGGACGGCAGCCCGCTGGCCGACTACCTGGCGATCGTCGAGCGCGACCGCCCCGAGTCCCCATAATCCGGCGCCGCCGTTCACCGCCATTGCCATGCTGAAGTCCCGCGCCTTCTGGATCGTCCTGCTGCTCTTGATCGCCGCGCCGATCCTGTACTTCTGGGCCATGTGGCACTGGAGTTACAGCAGCGGCGAGCGCGCCGGCTGGGTGCAGAAGCTCAGCCACAAGGGCTGGCTGTGCAAGACCTGGGAGGGCGAGCTGGCCCTGGTCTCGATGCCCGGCGCCGCCTCCGAGAAATTCCTTTTCACCGTGCACGACGAGGCCACCGCCCAGGCCATCAACCAGGTGATGGGCCGCAGGGTGTCCTTGCATTACGAGGAGAAGGTCGGCCTGCCGACCAGCTGCTTTGGCGAGACCCGGCATTTCGTCACCGGCGTGCGCGTCGCCGAGGAGGTGCAGCTGACGCCGGGCGTGGTCGTGCCGCAGTCTCCCGCGGCCTCGGCGCCCCCAGCGGCGTCCGCGGAAACGGCGCCGCTGCCCTACTGAGGCGGGCACGACGCCGCCAAGCATGGCTTCCGCTCGCCATTGCGGCCAGCGGATGTCAATACGTCGACAGGATGAGCCCAGTCGGCGTGACGGCCGCTACAACAAGCCGGCAACCTGCATCGGGTTGGATGCCGACCGACGGTCTGCGCCCGATGCCACAGGTTGATCTGCGCCAACGCAGCCATCAACGCTTTCTGGGGAGTCGGAATGTCAGTCATCAGCAATCTGAAGGTCGGCGTGCGCCTGGGCGCTGCCTTTGCACTGCTCATCGTGGCCTTGCTCTTCGTCACCTTGGTCGGTCGCGCCGGCATGGGGGCGATCGAGACCCGGCTGATCGAGACCACCGAGGACAAGATGCCCAAGGTGATCCAGGTCAACAAGGTCATCGACAACGTCAACGAGATTGCCCGTGCGGTGCGCAACATGGCCTTGCTCGACGATGCCGAGCGCAAGGCCGGCGAGGCACGGCAGATCGATGCGGCACGGGCGCGCAACAACAAGATCCTGGACGAGCTCGCCTTGAGCGTCGTTTCGCCACGGGGGCGCGAGTACATAACCGCCATCCAGACCCAGCGCGCGCGCTTCAACACGGAGCTCGACCAGGTCATGCTGTTGGCGCTCAAGGACGATCCGGTCGCCACGCGCAATCAGCTGCTCGGCACGATGCGCGAGACGCAACTGGCCTACCTCAAGACGCTGAGCGACTTCGCCGATTACCAGATCGAGCTGATGAAGGCGTCCAGCCAGGCGGCCGGTCAGGAGACTCAACGCGCCATGACCACGCTGTGGGCGGTCGCCGGCCTGGCCAGCTTGGCCGGCCTGCTGCTGGCCTGGGTCATCACCCGCTCCGTCACGGCGCCGATCCTGCAGGCGGTCAAGGTGGCCGAAACCGTGGCCGAGGGCGATCTGCGCGTCAGCGTGGGGACGGTCAACCGCGACGAGACCGGGCAGTTGCTGGCGGCGCTGCAGCGCATGAACGACGCGCTCGTCAACATCGTCGGCACGGTGCGCGGCAATGCCGAGAGCGTTGCCACCGCCAGCGGCCAGATTGCCCAAGGCAATGCCGACCTCAGCCAACGTACCGAGGAGCAGGCCAGCAATCTGCAGCAGACCGCAGCGTCGATGGAGCAGCTGACCGCGACCGTCAATCACAACACCGACACCGCCCGCCAGGCCGCGCAGATGGCCGATGGCGCTGCCCGCGTGGCCGAGAACGGCGGCGCGGTGATGGGTCAGGTGGTGGCGACGATGGAGCAGATCACCGCGTCGAGCAAGCGCATCGCCGACATCATCGGCACCATCGACGGCATCGCCTTCCAGACCAATATCCTGGCCCTCAATGCCGCCGTGGAGGCCGCGCGCGCCGGCGAGCAGGGGCGTGGCTTTGCCGTCGTCGCCGGTGAGGTGCGCACCTTGGCGCAGCGCAGTGCCGAGGCGGCGCGCGAGATCAAGGCCTTGATCAGCGCCAGCGTCGAGCGCGTCGAGGCCGGCAACGCCCAGGTCAACGAGGCCGGGCGGACCGTCAACGAGGTGGTGGCCCAGGTGCGTCGCGTTTCCGACCTGATCGGCGAGATCAGCGCGGCCAGCAACGAGCAGAGCAAGGGCATCGGACAGGTCGGCGAGGCCGTCAATCAGCTCGATCAGGTGACGCAGCAGAACGCCGCCTTGGTCGAGCAAAGCGCGGCGGCCGCCGACAGCCTGCAGCAGCAGGCGCGGCAGCTGGCGCAGACCGTGGCCGTGTTCCGATTGGACGGCGATGCGCATGGCGGGACGCATCGACGGGCTTAGCCGAGCGCCTCGCTGACGCCCTGGGTCGCCTTCGCCTTCGGCGGCGCCGACTGGCCCGGCTAGGGCTTCAGCCGTCCCCCGGTGGCTGATGCACCGTCCACTTGAACCGCCCCTTCGGCTCGGCGCGGCCACAGGCCCAAGGCCAGCGCCGTGCCGGCCAGGATCAAGCCACCTCCCCCGGCCATCGCCAGAGTCAGCGTCTCGCCCAGGAAGAGCGCGCCCCATAGCACCGCGAACACCGGGATCAGGAAGGTCACGGTGACCGCCTTGGTCGGGCCGACGCGGGCCATCAGCCGGAAATACAGGATGTAGGCCACGCCGGTGCACAGCAAGGCCAGGCCGGCGAGATGGAGCCAGGCAGTGCCGGAGGGCAGCTCTGCCGGCCAGGCCCAGAGCCCGAAGGGCAGCAGCCAGAGCGTCGACGCCAGCTGGCTGCCCGCCGCCACGCCCAGCGGTGTCACCGCGCTGCCCAGCCAGCGCTTCGTGGCCACCGCGCCGACCGCGTAGTTGAGCGTCGCCAGCAGGCAGCCGAGCACGGCCCAGAGGCTGGCGTTGAGGGTCAAGCCGGTCTTGGCTTGCACCAGCCAGGCCACGCCGGCAAAGCCGAGCACCAGGCCGAGGAGGCGCCAGCGCGTCGGTTGCTCGCCGATCCAGGCCCAGGCCACGAGTGCGCCCCACATCGGCACCGTGGCGTTGAGGATGCTCGACAGCCCGGCCGGCAGGTGCAGCGCGGCGTAGGCATAAAGGGCAAACGGGAAGGCCGAATTGAGGAAGGCCACCGTGAGCATGGCCAGCGGTCGCGGCCCGAGCAGGGGCTGGCGGCCCTGACGCAACCAGAGCAGGGGCAGCAGGAACAGCGAGGCACCGCCAACGCGCAGCAGCGCCAGGCTCAAGGGCCCGAACTCCGGGCTGGCGACGCGCATGAACAGGAAGGACGCACCCCAGACCGCGGCGAGCAGCAGCAGCTCGCCGATATCGCTGGCGCGCATCACAGCAACGAACCCTGCAGGCCGTGATGCACGCGGTCGGTGCGGCGCACGGTCCTGGGGGTGGCGTCGGAGGGCGGCAGCAGGCCCTCGGCGCGCAGCAGGGCGGTCTTCAGCGCCAGGCCGCCGGCATAGCCGGTCAGCGAGCCATCCTGGCCGATCACGCGGTGACAGGGCAGCAGGATGCCGATCGGGTTGCGACCGACTGCAGCCCCCACCGCGCGGCTGGCCTTGGGGCGGCCAAGGGCGGCAGCGATCTCGCCGTAGCTGCTGGTGCCACCGCGCGGAATGCGCAGCAGCGCCTGCCAGACCGCGCGCTGGAACGGCGTGCCCTGCGGGTCCAGCGGCGGCAAGCGATCCGGGTCGCGCTGCGGCCAGGCCTGCAGAGCCAGGGCGGCGGCGCGGAACCAAGGGTGATCGGCTTCCTCGGGCAAGGAGAACGGGGCGGGGTGGTGAGCCTGACCGGGCAGCCAGACCCCGGCCAGACCCAGCTGCGTGCGAGCCAGCAGCATCTCGCCCCAGGGTGTGTCAGCGCGGGCTTGGGCGATCCAGGCGGGGGGGGTGGGCATCATGGTGGGTAAGCTTTCGCGTCGAGTCCGCTCGCGCGGGCCCAGAGTTGGAGCACAGCGTAGCTGCGGTAAGGGGCCCAGGCGTCAGTCATGGCCTCCGTCTTGGGCTTGGACAGAGCGGCCAGCTGCTGCCGGAGTACGAGGTCGCCCGGCAGGAAGCGGTCGGGCCAGGGCCAAGCGCGCATGCGGATGTAGGCCGCCGTCCAGGGGCCGATGCCCGCCAGCGTGAGCAGCTCGCGCTCAGCCTCTTCGGGGTCGCCGTCGGCATTGGCGCTGCGCGCGATGCGCAGTGCTGGCCAACGCTGGGCCAAACCGGCGAGAGCTGCAGCGCGTCGCGCCGGCAGTCCACAGGCAGCGATCGCGTCGGCGCCGGCGCGTGCCAGTTGATCAGGCGTCGGGAACAGCCATGCTTCGCCCGGCCCCAAGCGCTCGGCGTCCGCCAAGGGCTCGCCAAAGCGCCGCACGACGCGCGTCGCCAGCGTGCGCGCCGCCGCGACGCTGACCTGCTGACCGAGCACGGCGCGCACCGCCAGTTCAAAGCGGTCCAAGCATCCGGGCAGGCGCAAGCCGGGAATCGGCTGAAGGTCAGCGAGCTGCCGTTCGACCGCCTGCGGGTCGGCGTCCAGGTCCAACCAGCGGCGCACGGCGGCCAGCACCGGCGCCGCCTGCGACCACAGCGCCGGCGACAGCGTGAGCCGGGCTCGTTCGCGCTCCGGGTCGAAGTCCACCTGCAACTGCCCGGCCGCAGCGCCCAGGCGCAGCGTGCGTCGGATGCGTTTCTCACTGACTTGCTCGACGTCGGGCACCGCACGCGGCGCCAGGAATGCCAGCAGGGCGTCGAGCGCAAACGGCGGCCGGTAATGGAGCTGAAGCGCGGGGCTGTCGGCACGGACAACGCTTTGCGTTGAACGCAGGCGGGATGGCGGCAGGCGGTACTGCTTGAGCCAGGCCTGCTGAAACGCGCGCAAGCTCCCAAAGCCGGCCTGCAGCGCGATGCTGCTCAGCGGCAGCGAGGTGTCGGTGAGCAATTGCTTGGCGCTCAACAGGCGCTGCGTTTGCAGATACGCCAGCGGCGCGACGCCAAAGGCGTCGATGAAGATACGGCGCAGATGGCGGTCCGTGATGCCGAGCTCGGCAGCCAGCGCAGTCAGCGTGAAACCCATCCCCTCACGGGCGGCGGCGTCGAGTCGCACGCGCGCGGCGGCAGCCAGCGTGCGCGATGCTTCCATCACCGAGAACGCGCGTGGTGCCAGCTCGGGGCGGCACTTCAGGCAGGGCCTGAAGCCCGCGGCCTCGGCGGCGGCGGCATGCGCAAAGAAGCGGCAGTTGGCCGGCTTGGGCGTGCGCACGCGGCAAATCGGTCGGCAATAAACGCCGGTGCTGGTCACGCCGGTGAACCAATGGCCATCGAAACGCGCATCGCGGGCGGCGAGGGCGGCGTAGCAGCGTTGTGGGTCGAGCTCCAGCATGCGGCCATCGTAGGCAGGCAGCGGACGTCAAAGCGCGGTTTTCGGACCTGTGGCTTCGAGCAGCTGTGCGACGAGCGGGTGTTGCACCTTTTTCTCGGTGCGAATGGCGTAGACCTGTTCCAGCAATCCGTCGGCGGCGCCCAGCCTGACTACACCGAGCTGCTGCACCAGACTGTCGTGCACGCGGTCGTCGGCCGGGAACGCGCCGAGGCCAGAGGCACCGAAGGTGCTGAGCAACGCCGCGTCCTCGAACTCGCCAATCACGCGTGGCCGCAGCCCGTGGCGCTCGAACCAGCGCTCGAGCTGAGAACGGAGCGTCGATGGCGCACAGGGCAGCAGCACCGGCAGCGTCGCCAGTGCCTGCAGCAGCGTCGAACCCTCCGCGCGCGCCAGGGCAGCGAGCGCCGGCGCCGCATACCAGCTGACACCGGCCTCGCCCAACCAGTGCGTGTAAAGCCTGAGATTGGGGTTGGGCGGCGGCACGTGGTCGACGAGCACCAGGTCCAGCCTGTGCAGTGCAAGTCGGGCCAGCAGCTCCTCCGAGCTGTCCTCGAAACACTGCAGGCGCAGTGTGGCCGTGTCCAGCACGGGACTCAGCAGGCGATGCACGAGCAGCTTGGGCAGCCCGTCGGCAATACCGACCGCCAGCCGCAGCGATGGCCGCGTGGCCGCCTCGCGCACCAGGCCGGGCAACGCCTCGCCCAGGCGGAAGATCTCATCGGCTTGGTGCAGCGCAGTTTGTCCGGCTTCGGTCAGCGCCAGGCCCCGGCCTTCGGGCTTGAGCAGCGCGACGCCGAGCTCGCGCTCTAACTCCCTGACCTGCTGGCTCACAGTCTGCACGGCCACGCCGAGGCGCTCAGCGGCGCGTGCCATGCCGCCTTCCGTCGCGACCACCCAGAAGTAGTGCAGATGACGGTAATTCATTCAGATATTTCCTGATAAAAGCTTCCGTATTATCTGCTTTTACCTTTTGGTCGGTCGCGTCAGCATGCGTGCCGTACCGCTGTCGGTACGCTTGTTTTGACCTGGAGCATTGCCATGCTGGATCGTCCTCGTGCCATCACCCTGCCGGTCGGCGCCGCGCGTGCCGGCAGGCCGTCCTTGAGCGAGACCATCGCCACGCACCGCGTGCTGCGCAACACCTATGCGCTGCTGTCCATGACGCTGTTGTTCGCCGCTGCCGTGGCGGCGGCAGGCGTCGCCTTCCAGTGGGCCCATCCCGGCCCGCTGATCGGTTTGCTGGGCAGCCTGGGGCTGTTCTTCCTCGTCGCCAAGTTGCGCAACAGCGCTTGGGCCTTGCCGGCGACCTTTCTGCTGACCGGATTCCTCGGTTACACCCTGGGCCCGGTGATCGGCAATGTGCTCAGTCTGCCTGGCGGAGCGCAGTCGGTGGCCATGGCAATCGCCGCGACCGGCATCACCTTCCTGGGGCTTTCCGCCTTCGTGCTCGTGACCCGGAGGGATTTCAGCTTTCTGGGCGGCTTGCTCTTCGTCGGCATGGTCGTTGCCGTGCTTGCGGGTCTGGCCGCAATGTTCTTCGAAATCCCCGCGCTGTCGCTGGCTGTCTCGGCCGCTGTGGCCCTGCTGTCCGCCGGGCTGATCCTGTTCGAGACCAGTCGCATCGTGAACGGGGGCGAAAGCAACTACGTGATGGCCACCGTCGGCTTGTTCCTGTCGATCTACAACCTGTTCGTCAGCCTGCTCAGCCTGTTCGGCCTCGGCAGTCAGGAGTGAGGGCGTGCGCTCCTACCCGACAAACAGTCCACAGGCCGCCATGCGCCTGCTCGCGCTGACGCTGCTGGCCGATGGCGCGACCAGCCAGGCTGAAACCTTGGTGCTCCAGGCGCAAGGGGTGCCGCTGGGCCTGGCGCCAACGGCGATCGACGAGGTGCTGCGAGCTGTCTGCGAGGACTGGCAGCTCAGCTCGCGCCGGCAGTGGGGGCGCGCGCTGGATGACGCCACACTCGATGGCCTGCTTGCCGAGGTCAGCGACCCGCGGTTGCGACAGCAGGTGTTGGGCGCCGCGTTCGCGCTGGCCCAGGCCGACCGGCATTTGAGTGAGGGCGAGGGGCGCTTGCTGGCACGCATGAACCGCGAGTGGCAGCCGGCCTTGTGGGCGATCGGCGCGTGAATCGCTGGGAGGCGCTCAGTGCGCCATCTTGAGTCCAGCGATACCAGCCAGGATGAGCAAGATGGAGCCAACGCGCAGCAGCGTGACCGATTCGCCGAACCAGATGATGCCGAACACCGCCGCACCCACGGCGCCGATGCCGGTCCAGACCGCGTAGGCGGTGCCGACCGGCAGCGCCTTCAGCGCCAGGCCGAGCAGCCAGAAGCTGGCGGCGGCGCCGACCAGCGTGATGCTGGTGTAGAGGGGCTTGCTGAAGCCGTCGGAGGCCTTCATGGCCAGCGCCCAGACGACTTCCAGCACGCCGGCCGCGAGCAGCAGCCACCAGGGATTGATCGACGCCAACATGGTCACATCGCCTTGAACAGGGGCACGTAGGCGCGGCTGACCGGCAGCTCGGTCGTTAGGCCTTTGAAGCGCAGGAACAGCCGGCTGGCTTCGTCGCGGCGCGTGCCGGCCAGATGGGCCAGGTTGATGATGGTGCTGCGGTGAACCTGCCAGAACTGCGTCGGGTCGAGTTGGGCGGCGAGCTCCTGGATCGGCGTGCGGATCAGGTGCTCGCCGTCCTTCAGTCGGACGACCGTGTATTTCTCGTCGGCATGGAAGTAGATGACCTCTTGCACGTCGACCTGGTGCGTGAGCTCGCCGCTGCTCGCGCGGATCCAGCGCAGCGGCTGCGCCGGCTTGGCCGGCGCCAGCGTCGCGATGGCCGCCGGCATCGTGTCCGGGCTGCCGTTCTTCAGGCGCTCGACCGTGCGCTGCAGCCGCTCCAGCTTGAGCGGCTTGAGCAGGTAGTCGACGGCCGCCGCCTCGAAGGCCGGCACGGCGTACTCGTCGTAGGCGGTGACGAAGACGACGCGGGTCTCGCCCTCGATGCCCTGGGCGACCTCCAGACCGGTCAGGCCGGGCATCTGGATGTCGAGAAAGGCGATGTCGGGGTTGTCGGCGGCGATGCGCTCGGCCGCCTCCAGGCCGTTTCTGGCCGGGGGCAGCAGCGTCAGCTCCGGCCAGGCCTGGCCGAGCAGCGTGACCAGGTGTTTGAGCAGATGCGGTTCGTCGTCGGCTAGCAGCGCGGTCGTCATGTCGTCGTCAGGGGGATGGTGATCTCGGCCAGCGTGCCCTTGGGCTCATTGGGCACCAGCCGCAGCATCGCACGCTCGCCATAACGCGCCTGCAGGCGCTCGCGGATGTTCTTCGTCGCCACGCCATGGCCCTTGCTGGCGCGGGTCTTGGGGGCATTCAGGCCCAGGCCGTCGTCGCGGACCTGCAGGCGCAGGCGGCCGTCGTCGAGCGTGGCGCTGATCTGCACATGGCCGGGCTCGACCTGGCATTCCAGGCCGTGGTGGATCGCGTTCTCGACCAGGGGCTGCAGCAGCAGCGGTGGCAGCTGGACCTGGCGAGCCGCCGCATCGGCCTCGATGGAGAAGCTCAGGCGCTCGCACATGCGCAGCTGCATCAGCTTCAGGTAATGGCCGACCAGCGCCAGCTCGGTGTCCAGTGGCACGGTCTCGGCGCGCATGCTGGTCAGGCTTGAGCGCAGGTGGTCGGTGAAGGCGTCGAGCAGTTCGCCGGCCGCAGGCGCGTCAATGTCGATCAGGCTGCGCACATTGGCCAGGGTGTTGAACAGGAAATGCGGTTCGATCTGCGCTTGCAGCAGCTTGAGCTCGGCCTCCTTGGCGCGCCGCTTGAGCTGTTCCTCATGCCATTCCTGCCAGGCCCACAGCGCCCAGATGCCGCTGAAGAACAGCCCGGCAACGGAGACCGAGATCCAGCTGCGCTGCGGCGTCCAGTCGACGCGCTGCATGCCCGGCAGGCCGCCCAGCAGCAGGTAGGACAGGCTCAGGCCGACGGCGACGCAGGCCATCGAGCTGAATCCCCAGAAGAGGGTGACGAGCAGCCCGGGTTCGCCATTGGTCCAGTCGATGAAGCGCTGCGGCGCCAGGCGCTCGATCAGCGTGAACACGATGTGAAAGACCGAGCCGATGATCAGCGAAGTGCCGATGAAGGGCGGTGCCTGGTCCAGCCACCAGGACAGCGACAGCAGGCGGCCGCCCGCCATGGCGGCGAAGATCAGCAAGACGCCGCCCCAGGCCAGCGCGACCAGGAAGGTCATCACCCACATCGCCCAGGATGGCGCGTCGCGGTGCTTGCGCAGCTTGAAGAAGTCCTGGCGGGCCAGGCGGAGGGCGGCGATGAAGCTCTGCATGGCCGGCAGTCTAGGCAGGGGCCCCGGGCGGCCCGGCCGCTTGCCGACGAATCGACAGCCGGGGCGCTGAACCGACGTGAAACCGGTGCTTCCTACAATCCCGCGCCTTTGCTTCAGACAACCCACCACCACCACCATGCAAGTTGACGCCTCCATCTTCAAGGCCTATGACATCCGCGGCATCGTCGGCAAGACGCTGAACGAAGCGGTCGCCGAGCACATCGGCCGCGCCTTCGGCACCGAGGCGCTGGCGCTTGGCCAGAAGGCGGTGATCGTCGGCCGCGACGGCCGCGTCTCCGGCCCGGCGATGGTCGCGGCGCTGACCCGCGGCCTGCGCGCCACCGGCATCGACGTCGTCGACATCGGCATGGTGACGACGCCGATGACCTACTACGTGGCGGCGACGCGCGGCCAGTACGGCGCGAACAACTGCATCATGGTCACCGGCAGCCACAACCCCAAGGACTACAACGGCTTCAAGATGGTGCTCAATGGCGCCGCCGTGTTCGGCGAGCAGATCCAGGGCCTGCTGCGCCGCATCCAGGCCGAGGACTACCGCAAGGGCAAAGGCCGATTGGGCAAGATGGACGTGCAGGCCGAGTACCTGGCCCGCGTCGTCAGCGACTGCAAGCTGGCCCGGCCGATGAAGATCGTCGTCGACAGCGGCAACGGCGTGCCCGGCGCGTCGGCGCCGGCAATCCTGCGTGCGCTGGGCTGCGAGGTCATCGACATCTATTCCGAAGTCGACGGCGACTTCCCCAACCACCATCCGGACCCCAGCAAGCTGGAGAACCTGGAAGATCTGAAGAAGATCGTCCACGCCACCGGTGCCGAGCTGGGCCTGGCCTTCGACGGCGACGGCGACCGCCTCGGCATCGTCACCAAGGACGGCAAGGTCATCATGCCGGACCGTCAGCTGATGGTGCTGGTCAAGGACATCCTGTCGCGCAACAAGGGCGCGCAGATCATTTACGACGTCAAGTGCACGCAGCGCCTGGCGCCCTGGATCAAGAAGTTCGGCGGCAAGCCGCTGATGTGGAAGACCGGCCACTCGCTGGCCAAGGCCAAGCTGAAGGAGACCGGCGCACCGATCGCCGGCGAGCTGTCCGGCCATATCTTCTTCAACGAGCGCTGGTACGGCTTCGACGACGCGATGTACACCGCCGGCCGCATGCTGGAGATCCTCAGCCGCGAGAAGGACCCGAGCAAGCTGCTCAACAGCCTGCCCGACAGCGTCAACACGCCGGAGCTGAACGTGTCCTGCGCCGAGGGCGAGCACCATGCGGTGGTCGCCAAGCTGCTGGAAGTGGCGAAGTTCCCGAATGCCAAGGAAGTCATCACGATCGACGGCCTGCGCGTCGAGTACACGGACGGCTTCGGCCTGATCCGCGCGTCGAACACCACGCCGGTGCTGGTGCTGCGCTTCGAAGGCCACACGGCCGAGGCGCTGGCGCGCATCCAGGCCGAGGTGCTGGCGCAGCTGAAGATTGTCAAGCCCGATTACACGATCGCCGATTCGGCACACTGACGGCGCACTGACCGATCCATGACGGAAAGCCTCGCCCTCACCCTCTGGGCCTGGGCGATGCGTTTGGCCACGCCGCTGCTGATGGCGCGATGGTGGTGGCGGGGCAGGGTGGAGCCCGGCTATCGGGTGGCGATGAGCGAGCGCCTGGGCTTTTATGGCGTCGCCGCGCAGCCCGGCCGGCTCTGGCTGCATGCGGTCAGCCTGGGCGAGACCCTGGCCGCGGCCCCCTTGATCGATGCGCTGCGCGCCGCGCAGCCGGGGCTGCGCCTGCTGCTCACGCACACCACGGCCACCGGCCGCGAGGCCGGGGCCAAGCTGCTGCGCGACGGCGACGCGCAATGCTGGCTGCCGCTCGATACGCCGGGGGCTTGTCGGCGCTTTTTCGCGCATTGGCGACCCAGCCGCGGCGTGCTGATGGAAACCGAGGTCTGGCCGCTGCTGCTGGCGCAAGGCCAACGAGCCGGCGTGCCGGTGGTGCTGGCCAACGCCAGGTTGTCGGAGCGCAGCCTGCGCAAGGGCGAGCGCTTCGGGGCGCTGTTGCGTGCCGCAGCGGGGCGTTTGCATCAGGTGATCGCCCAATCCGAGGCGGACGCCGAGCGCTTGCGCCGCATGGGCGCGCGCTCGGTCGGGGTGGGGGGCAATCTGAAGTTCGATTCGTCGCCGGCCCCGGGTCAGCTGGCGCTGGGCAGGCGCTGGCGCGAAGCCGCCGGCCGGCCGGTCCTGATGTTGGCGGTCAGCCGCGAGGGCGAGGAAGCGCAACTGCTGGAGGCCTGGCAGGCCCTGCGCCCGGCGGCCCTGCTGCTGGTCGTGCCGCGACACCCGCAACGCTTCGATGAGGTCGAGGCGCTGCTGCGCGCTGCCGGCCTGAGCGTGGCGCGCCGCTCGGCCTGGGGTGAGGCGCTGCCGCCTGCCGCCGACGCCTGGCTCGGTGACAGCATGGGTGAGATGCCCGCCTATTACGGCGCCGCCGACGTCGCTCTGCTCGGCGGCAGCTTCGCGCCGCTGGGCGGGCAGAACCTCATCCAGGCGGCCAGCTGCGGCTGCCCGCTGCTGATGGGTCCGAGCACCTTCAACTTTGCCGAAGCGGCCGACGGCGCGCTGGCCGCCGGCGCGGCCGAGCGCCTGCCCGACATGAGGGCGGCGCTGCAGCGCGCGCTGGCGCTGTTGGACAACAGCCCGGAGCGCCAGTCGATGGCGGCCTCCGGGCTGCGTTTCGCGCAGGCCCATCAGGGCGCGGCGCGACGGATGGCCGAAGCCATCCTGGCCTGACGCTCAATCGTCGTTGCGGAACACGAGCTTGACCTCGTGGGTCTGCTTGTCCGGGCCCGGCTCGAAGCGCCATTCCTTCAGCGCCTCGATGGACACGCGATCGAACACGCGCTTGGGCTCGCTCTCGAGGATCTCGACGTCGATGACCTTGCCGTCGGCGCCGATCGTCAGCTTGGCTTTCACGCTGCCGGCGTTGATGTTGCGGCGCACCGCTTCCGAGGGGAATTCGGGCGGTACTTTCTTGGTCACCTTGGGCGACGCGAACGTGGCGCCGGTGGTGGCGACCAAGCACAGGGCGATGAGCAGGGTGCTGAACTTCATGGCGATGACTCTCGGTATCAGGTGCGGAAGTAGCTGACGGCGTCGACCAGCCGGCCTGAGCTGCCGGTCAGCGCGTCGGTGCTGCGGTTCAGATCGTTGACCAGGCTGGCATTTTGCTGCGTGCTGCGGTCCAGCTCGTTCATCGCCTCGTTGACGATGCGCACGCCACCGGCCTGCTCCTGGGCCGAGACCGAGATCTCCTCGATCAGCTGCCCCATGTTGTTGACCTCGTCGACGACGGAGCGAATCGTGTTGCCGGCGTTGTTGACCAGGCTGGTGCCGTTCTCGACCTTGACCGTCGATTCGGAGATCAGCACCTTGATCTCCTTGGCGGCATCGGCGGCGCGCGAGGCCAGCGAACGCACCTCCGAGGCGACCACCGCGAAGCCCTTGCCATGCTCGCCGGCGCGCGCTGCTTCCACCGCGGCGTTCAGCGCCAGGATATTGGTCTGGAAGGCGATGCCGTCGATGACGCCGATGATGTCGCCGATCTTGCGCGAGCTGGCGCTGATCTCCTGCATGGTCTCGACAACCTGCGAGACCACCGTGCCGCCATTGGCCGCCGAGGCCCGCGCCTGGGTGGCGATGGCGGCCGCCTTGCGCGTCAGCTCGCTGGCACCGGCCAGGTTGGCGGCAATCTGCTCGACCGAGGCGGCCGTGGTCTGCAGGCTGGCCGCTGCGCGGCCGGTGCGCTCGCTGAGGTTCTGGTTGCTGCCGGCGATGGCGTTGGCGTTCGTCGTCACTTCCTCGGCAGCGCCGGACACCGAGGCCACGACGCGCGACAGCGCCTGCTGCATCTCCTGCATCGAGCGCAGCATCTGCGCGACTTCGTCGCTGCCGTCGGCGACGATCTCATGCCGCAGGTCGCCACCGCCGATGGCCTCGGCCGCTTCGCGGGCGCGGTTGACCGGCGTGAGGATGGACTTGCTGATGGTCAGCGCACCGAACACGCCGATGATGGCCGCCGCGACGACCAGCACGATGGTGATGGTCACGGCGTTGCGGGCCAGGGCCGAGTCGACCTCGGCGAGCTCGGTGGCCGCCTGGATCTGGCCGTCGACGAGTTGCTTGAGCGCCTCCTGATAGGCGGTCTGGGCCGGTCGCACGTCGGCGATCAGCGACTCACGCGCGTCCTCGGGGGAGCCGTCCTTCTGCACACCGCGGAACTTGGCCACCGCGCTGAAGAAACGCTCGCTGCGCGTCTTCAGTTCGGCCAGTTGGGCCTTGTCGCTATCGCTCTCGACGACCTTGGCCATCGAGTTCAGCGCGGTGCTGGTCTCCTGCACGGCGGCATCGATGGCGGTGTTCTGACGCTTGATCTGGTTCGCCGAGTCGAGCAGCAGCAGGTCGCGGGCGGCACGGGCAACGATGTTGACCTGGGCTTCGAGCTGCTGGGCCAGGCTGACCTTGGCCAGACCGACGTTCGCCGTGTGCTCCATGTCCTTGGCCAGCCGTCCCGCGGTGGTGGCTCCGTAGGCACCGATGACGATAAGCAGCAGGATGAGCAGGCCGTGGCTGGCCCAAAGTCGCGCGCCGATGCGGAGTTGGCTGAGGAAACCCATGGTGTCAGTCGGTAACAGGCGAAAAGCCGGATGCTAGTGGCAGGGGCCGCCGCGACGACCGCGGCGGACGTGGTGTTTTCATGGGGATGCGTCGGTTACGCCCAGGTACAGCCTGAGCAGCCGGTGATCCGTCACGCGTTCGTCGTCGCCCGCACCTCGGCCAGCGACGTGACGCCCTGGAGCACCTTGGCGATGCCGTCCTGGCGCAGCGTGCGCATGCCTTCCAGCAAGCCTTGGTGGTGGATCTGCTCGGCGCGACCGCCGGTCTGGATGAGCCGCCTGACCTCGCGGCTGATCGACAGCAGCTCGTGCAGGCCGGCGCGCCCCTTGTAGCCCGTGCCTTCGCATTTCGGACAACCGGGGCTGCGGTAGCGATGCAGCTGACCCTTGGGGGCATGGTCCTGCAGCCACTGGGCCAGCACCGCGTCGCGGCTGGGCTTGAGGTCGGCCGGGAAGGCGTGCAGGTAGTCGTCGATCAGCTCGTCGCGATCGGCCACCGGCATGGGCTCCTCGACGCGGCAATTCGGGCAGAGCCGTCGCACCAGGCGCTGCGCGAGCACGGCCAGCAGCGAATCGCCGAAGTTGAACGGATCGGTGCCCATGTCGAGCAAACGCGTCACCGTCTCGGCGGCGCTGTTGGTGTGCAGCGTCGACATCACCAGGTGGCCGGTCAGCGACGCTTCGATGGCGATCTCCGCGGTTTCCTGGTCGCGGATCTCGCCGACCATGATGACGTCGGGGTCGGCGCGCAGGAAGGCGCGCAACGCCTTGGCGAAGGTCCAGTCGATCTTCGGGTTGACCTGGACCTGGCGCAGCCCGGTCTGGGTGATTTCCACCGGGTCCTCGGCCGTCCAGATCTTGCGGTCCGGCGTGTTGATGTGGCCGAGCACCGAGTGCAGCGTGGTCGTCTTGCCGGAGCCGGTCGGGCCGACGCACAGCACCATGCCATAGGGGCGCTCGATCGCATCCTGCAGTCGCCGCAGGTTGTCGGCCGACAGGCCCAGCTTGTCCATCGGCAACGGCTTGGACGAGGCGAGCAGGCGCATCACCACGTCTTCCAGGCCGTTGTTGGTCGGGATCGTCGCGACGCGCAGTTCCAGCTTGTGCTGCGGGCTGAACTTGGCGAAGTTGATCTTGCCGTCCTGCGGCTTGCGGCGCTCGGAGATGTCGAGCTCGCACATCACCTTGATGCGGGCGACCAGCGCGTTGCGGTAGGAGGGGGGCAGCTCGATGTAGGGCGCCATCACGCCGTCCTTGCGGAAGCGCACCTTGACCTTGTCCTTGCCCGGCTGGCACTCGATGTGGATGTCGGAAACGCCCTGGGTCTGGGCGTCGATGATCATGTTGTTGATCAGCCGAACCAGCGAGTTGTCGCTTTGCTCGATCGGTCGGTCGTCGACGATCTCGCTGCGATCCAGCTGCTCACGCTCCAGCGTCTCGACCAGCTTGTCGGTGCCGACATTGGCCATCGGCTCGAAGTCCAGCGTGATCGGCGCCAGCACGTCGCCGCCGCTGCCGCCCTCGCCGACGCGGGCATAGCCGGCGGTGATGGCCAGCGGCACCGCACCCACCCGGGCCAGCGCCGGCACCACCTTGAGCTGGGCAATGAACTCGATCTCGTCGATCGCCTGGCGCCGCGTCGGGTCCTCCATGGCGACGATCAGCCGCCCCTCGCGCAGCAGCAAGGGCAGCACTTCCAGGCGGCGCGCTGCCGCCACCGGCAGGCGCTTCAAGGCCTCGATGTCGGACTCGAAGCGGTCGACGTCGACCATCGGGTAGCCCATCTTGCGCGCCAGCGCCGACTGCAGCTGCGCGCGCGTGACCACCTTGTTGCGCACCAGCAGTTCGCCCAGCGGCACCGACCGGTCCTGCTTCTGCTGCTCCAGCGCTTCGTCGAGCTTCTCCTGGGTGATCAGCTCCATGGCCACCAGCGCCTCGCCGATGCGCACGATGGGCATCTTGCTCTGCTGCTCGATGGCGCTAAGCAGCTGCTCGGCATTGATCACCTGGTTGGCCAGCAGGATGTCGCCGACCTTGCGCTGACGCAGCTCGGCCTGCTCACGCAGCGCTTCCTCGGCTTGCTCCGGGCTGATCACCTTGGATTCGACCAGGATCTCGCCGATGCGCGGTCCGAAGTCGACCCCGTCCAGGGCCTCGCGGGGAACGAAGAGCTGTTGCACCGAGTCGTCGCTCGGGCTCATCGGCGGGAACAGGAAGAGGCCTAGCTCGTCCTGCACATGGCCGATCGTCACGCCGCGCAGTTCGCTGCCGTTGCGCAGGCGCACCCGGTAGTCGATGCGCGGGCGCTGCTCCAGTTTGTCGCCGTCGGCGGCGGCCTTGAGTGGCGGCACCTGCAGCGGACGGATCAGTTTCAGCGACGCCAGCTGATTCAGGCGCACGCTCATCGGCTGCTTGTTGGGGGGCACTAGCAGGTGCGCCAGGCGCTGCGCCGGCAGCAGGCGGATCAACTGACCGATCGAGCGGCTGCCGTTGGCGGCGGTGACCTCGACCGGGCTGGGCTGCTTGAGCGGCTGCGGCGCCGGGTAAGCGGGGTAGGGCGGCGTCGGCCAGGCGAAGGCGTCGGGCGCATGGGCGGCCCCGGCCCCGGCCCCATTGGCGGGGGCAGGCTGGGAAGGGTTCCAGTCCAGGGGGGGCAGGCTCTCGCTCATCGTGCAGGCAGTGCGGCGTAGGCGCGCAGCTTAAGCGGCTGGCCGCGAGTATCGGGGCAGGGGATACGTCAGTCCTCGTCCACGGCACGCTGTCGCCATTGCCGGGTGGCGGTGGCCAGCAGCTCCAGTTGCCTTGCGTAGGCCGAGCAGCGCGCGCACATCCAGAGGTGCACGCGCAGGCCTAGGCGCTCGCCGGCTTGCAGCGGCCGGTCCTGGCGCTCGCTGAGCAGGTGGGCTGCGCGGCGGCAGCCATGTTGCTTCGCGCTCTTCACTGCGATCCTTCGGGCTGGTCGAACCATTGCACCTGCAGGCATTCGCGCAAGCGCAGCCGGGCGCGGTGCAGCATCACCCAGAGATTGGTCGGCGTCACGCCCAGCGCCTTACAGATTTCCTCGCTGTCCAGTTCCAGCCATTCGCGCATCATGAACAGCCGGCCTTGCTGGCCGGGCAGGCGTTCGACACAGGCCTCGAGCACCCTGAAGAAGTCGACCTGGTGCAGGCTGTGCTCGGGATCGCCCCAGCTGGGTGGGGCGTCGCGCCAGCGTCCGTCGGCGGTGAACAGCGCCTCCTCGATCTGCTCGCCCTCCTCGTCGGTGGTCGACAGCTCCCGGCAGTTGCGCCGGATCTGATCGACCAGCTTGTGCTTGAGGATGCCGATCAACCAGGTCTTGAGCTGGCTGCGTCCGGCGAAGGCCTGCGGTCGCTCGAGCGCGGCCAGCAGGGTTTCGCTGACCGCGTCCTCCGCCCAGGCAGGGTTGCGCAGCTGCAGCTGGGCAAACTTCAGCAGCTGGGGGCGCAGGGCTTGCAGGTCGGTGGCCAGATCGCTCATGAACTCAGGGGCAGGGGCGGCGCAGTGTAAGGATGGGGCCGACCTGCGCGACACTGGCCAGCGCAAGTTCGCGCATCACTCGGAGAGACCGCCCCATGAGCACCCAGACCCTGATCACCGCCGCCGTTGCCGCCGCCTTCGCGCTCGGCGTCCCTGCCGCCGCCCAGGCCCAGGCCAAGGAGAAGTGCTACGGCATCGCCAAGGCCGGCCAGAACGATTGCGCCAATCTGTCGGGCACGCACAGCTGCGCCGGCCAGGCCACCAAGGACAACGCCCCCGACGAATGGAAGTACGTGCCCAAGGGCGAGTGCAAGAAGATGGGCGGCATGTCGGCCGACGAGGCGAAGGCCAAGATCAAGAAGTGAGTCCGACCGCCGGCATCGGCTGGCGCCACCCGCATCACCAGGAATTGCTGCAGCGGCGTCCGCCGCTGCCCTTTCTGGAAGTGCATTCGGAGAACTTCTTCGCCGACGGCGGCGCGGCGCTCGGCCTGCTGGCCGCCGCGCGCGCCGACTACGAGATCAGCCTGCACGGCGTCGGCTTGGGGCTGGGTTCGGCGGCCGGTCTGGACCCCTGGCATCTGGACCAACTGGTCCGCTTGGTGGAGCGGGTGCAGCCGCTGCGCGTCTCCGACCATGCCTGCTTTGCCCGCGTCGGCAGCGGCCTGCATGCGCAGGACCTGCTGCCGATCTGTTTCGACGAGGCCAGCCTGGCGCGACTCACGGCCCATGTCGACGCGGTCCAGCAGCGCCTGCGCCGGCCCCTGCTGGTCGAGCACCTGAGCGCCTACGTCGCCTGGGACGGCGACCGCATCGCCGAGCCGCAGTTCTTCAACGAGCTGACGGCAGGCAGCGGCTGCCAGCTGCTGCTCGATGTCAACAACCTGCTGGTCAACGCGAAGAACCGCGGCCTGGCCGATCCGGAGCGCGCGGCCCGCGACTGGATCAGCGCGATCCGCGTCGGCAGCGTCGGCGAGATCCATGTCGCCGGCCATGCGGAGGTCGAGGGCCTGAGCATCGACGACCATGGCAGCGCGGTCAGCGACGCGGTGTGGCGCCTGCTCGATCACGCCCGCGACCATCTTGGTCGGTTGCCGGTCTTGGTCGAATGGGACACCGACATCCCGACGCTCGACATCTTGCTGGCCGAAGCGGCCAAGGCCGATGCACGCTGAGGACCAGGACCAACTGGCCGCCTGGATCTGGGCCCAGCCCGGCGCACTGCCACCGCCGGCCCTGCGCGCGCTGGACGCACCGGCCGGCTCGCTGGAGCGCGGTCTGGCGGCCTATCGCGAGCATGCGAAAGCGCTGGCCGTGCGCGCGCTGGCCGGCCATTGCCCGCGCCTCGTCGCCTGGGTGGGCGAGGCCGAGTTCGCCGGCCTGGCCTGGGCCTATGCGCGCGCTCACCCGCCACGGCGCGGTGACATGAACCGCTGGGGCGAGGAGCTGCCCGGCTTTCTTGCCGGCCTGCCCGGCATGGAGGCCGAGCCGCCGGCGTTGGCCGCGCTCGATCTGGCCTTGCACCAACTGCTCGGTGCCGCCGACGAGCCGGAGCCGGATCCAGCCCTGTGGACCCTGCTGCAGACCGTGCCGGCCGACCGGCTGCGCCTGCGCTTGGCGGGGCAACCGCTGACCCTGCCGGACAGCCTGCACAGCCAGCTTGACGACGCCGAGCCACTGGACTGGCCGACGCCAGCTGGCGAACGGATCTGGGTCTGGCGGCGAGGATGGCGGCCTTGCTGGGCCTGGCTGGCCGATGACTTGGCCGATCTGCTCGTCGCGTTGCAACAGGCACCGCAATTGGCGCTGGCGGTCGAGCGCACGCTGGCGCGCCGGCCGGCGCTGGAGCTCGGACCGGCCTTGCGACTGGCCTGGTCGCAGGGCTGGCTGCTCGGCGCGGAACGTCTGTAAGGCCGGCGGCCGCCGGCCGACTGCAGTCCATCATCTTGAGGAGCTGAGCGATGCGTTGGATTCAGGTTCTGTTGGCCGCGGCCTGCGACCCCGGCTGGGGCGACAGCCGCATGCCGCCATTGCTGCGCGCGCCGCTGCTCCTCAGTCAGAGCCTGCTGCTCCTGGCGGCGCGGCTCTATGTCGCCAAGGTCTTTTTCTGGTCGGGTCTGACCAAGTTGCGCGACTGGGACATCACGCTGGCCTTGTTCGAGGACGAGTACGCGGTACCGCTGCTGCCGCCCGCGGCGGCCGCCTGGCTGGGCACCGCCGGGGAGTTGTTGCTGCCGGCCTTGCTGGTCCTCGGCCTGGGCGGGCGCTTCGCGGCGGCCGGCCTGTTCGTGCTCAACGCGGTCGCGGTGCTCAGCCTGGCCGAGATCGCGCCGGCGGCCCTGGTCTTGCATCAGCTCTGGGGAGCACTGCTGTTGCTGGTGTGGCTCTGGGGGCCGGGGGCGATCTCCGTGGACCGCCTGCTTCCGCTCAGTCGTTCGGCCGGAAGCTGATGACGAGCAGGGGCGGCACGCGGCCGTCGGTGTCGCGCGGCAGGAATTCGGTCTTGGCGACGGCGCGCAGCACGGCCTCGTCCCATTGCGCATGGCCGCTGGGCTTGACGAGCTTGTAGGAGACGATCTGGCCGGTCGGCAGCGTGCGCACCTCGACCTCGGCCAGCGGATTGCCGGCCGGGACGTCGGTCATCGTGATGTTGGGCTTGATGCGGGCCTTGATGCGGCCCGCGTAGGCGGCGCTCGGGCCGGCCGACTGCTGCGCCGTGCCGGTCGCGGTGGGCCCGCCACTGGCGCCGGCCAGGCCCTGGATGCGGCGCAGGTTCTCCTGGCGCAGGGCTTCGCGGCGGGTCTCCTCGGCCTTGGCCCGGCGCTCGGCCTCCTGTTTCTGGCGGCGCTCGGCCGCGGCCTTGCGTTCCTGCTCGCGCTGGCGCTGTTCGGCCTCGGCCTTTTGCGCGCGACGGCGTTGCTCCGCCTCGCGTTCCGTTCTTTCCTTTTGCAGGCGTTGCTGGCGTTCGCGTTCGCGGCGTTCGGCAATTTCCGCCTCCTGCCGCTGTTGCTGCTGCTGCGCCTGCTCGCGCGCGGGGTTGCGGCGCTCGACCTCGGGCGGTGGGGGCGGCGGTGGTGGCGGTTCGACGGCGCGCGGCGCCGCTGCCTGCGGCACGGCGGCCCAGAGTTCGGCCTCGGCGACCACCGTCACCTCGCTGGAGCGCCAGTTGACGCCGATGGCCAATGCCCAGACGAGCAGGCCGTGGCAGAGCAGCGCCGGCAGCAGGCCCTTGCCGATGCCGTCGGTTTCTGCCGGGCGCAGCGTCGCCTGCATGCCCTCAGCGCCCCTGCTGCTTGACGGACAGGCCGACGCGTTGGATGCCGGCCGACTGCAGGCTGTCCATGACCTTCACGACGGCCTCGTACTTGACCTGCCGATCGGCCGAGATGACGACGGGGATGGATGCGTCGCCGCCCTGGGCGCTTTTGACCTCGGCGACCAGGCGATCGAGCTGCAGCGGCTGCGCTTCCTGCTGGTCGCGGCGCAGTTGCAGGCTGCCGTCGCTGGCAATGATCACGTTGAGCACCATGGCCGGCTGCGTCTTGGCCTTGCCGACGCTGGGCAGGTCGACGACGCCGGTGGTGATCAGGGGGGCACTGACCATGAAGATGATGAGCAGCACCAGCATCACGTCGATGAACGGGACCATGTTGATCTCGTTAATCGTGCGGCGGCGCGCGCCGCGCCCGGCGACGCCCGGCATCAGTGCGCTCCCGGGGCGCTCGCCGGCCCGCCGGCGTTGCGCTGCAGGATGTTGGAGAACTCCTCGATGAAGGTCTCCAGCTGGATGGCGCTGCGGTCGATCTGGCGCGCGAAGCGGTTGTAGGCGATCACCGCGGGGATCGCCGCGAACAGGCCGATGGCGGTGGCGACCAGGGCCTCGGCGATGCCGGGGGCGACGGTGGCCAGCGTGACCTGTTGCAGATTCGACAGGCCGACGAAGGCGTGCATGATCCCCCAAACGGTGCCGAACAGGCCGACATAGGGCGAGACCGAGCCGACCGAGGCGAGAAAGCTCAGATTGCTCTCCAGCGCGTCGACCTCGCGCTGGTAGCTGGCGCGCATGGCGCGGCGTGCACCGTCGAGCAGGGCGCCGGTGTCGCTGACGCGGCGTTCGCGCAGCTTGAGGAACTCGCGCATGCCGGCGGCAAAGATGCGCTCCAGCGGCGCTTCCTTGTGGCGCTTGCCAACGGACTGGTAGAGCTCGTTGAGCTGACGACCGCTCCAGAACTCCTGCTCGAACGCGTCGTTGGCCTTGCGCACCCGACCGAGGCCGAACAGCTTGCTGAAGATCACGCTCCAGCTGGCCACCGAGACGATGAGCAGCGCGGCCATGACCAGCTGGACGACGAGGCTGGCCTGGGCGACGAGGGCGAAGATGGACAGGTCTTGACTCATGATGGACGGAGGCGCTGCAGCAGTTCTGCGGGCAGGCGTTGGGGCTTGAAATCGGACTGGTTCACGCAGGCCACGCGGACCGTGGCGTCGACGAGCAACTCGTCATCACGCCACACCGCCTGCGCGAACAGCAAGGAGGCGCGGCTGACTTCCAGCAACTCGGCCTGCACACTGAGCAGGTCGTCGAGGCGCGCCGGACGGCGGTAATTGGCTTCGACCTGGGTGACGACGAAGACCCAGCCCACGGTCGCGCGCAGCTGCTCGCGTGGCAGGCCGAGCTGGCGCAACCACTCGGTGCGCGCACGTTCCAGGTAGCGCAGGTAGTTCGCGTAATAAACCACCCCGCCGGCGTCGGTGTCTTCGTAGAAGACCCGCACCGGCATGGCGAAGCGGGGGCTCACCGCTGCCGAGCCGCCTCGACTTCGCTGCGGCGCAGTTGCGCGGCCAGGCGGTCGAGCACGCCGTTGACGTATTTGTGGCCGTCGGTGCCGCCAAAGCCCTTGGCCAGTTCGACCGCTTCGTTGATGACGACGCGGTAGGGAATGTCGATGCAGGCCTGCAGCTCGAAGGCGCCGATCATCAGCGCCCCGTGTTCGATCGGTGACAGCTCCTTGGTCGGCCGGTCGACATGGCCGGCCAGCAGGGCGTCGAGCGCCGCCGCTTCGCGGATGCAGCCATGCAGCAGCAGGTCGAGGTGCTTCTGGTCGCACTTGTTGTAGCCGGGCTGTTCACGCAGATGGGCGTCGATGACGCCGGCTTCGTCGCCGCCGATCAGCCATTGGTACAGGCCCTGCAGCGCCACCTGACGCGACTGACGGCGCGCCGAACGGGCGGGGCTGGAGGACTTGGGGGCGGCGCTGGTCAACGCGGGTTCTCCTTCAGGCGGCGCAGTAGCTGCGCCATTTCAACGGCGACATCGGCGCCGTCGGCGCCCTTGCTCACCCGGGCCCAGGCCTGGGCCTCGTTCTCGACGGTGAGGATGACATTGGCGATCGGCAGACCATGGTCGAGACCGACGCGGCTCACGCCGGCGCCGCTCTCGTTGGCCACCAACTCGAAGTGATAGGTCTCGCCGCGGACGATGCAGCCGATGGCCACCAGGGCGTCGACACCACCTCGACGCGCCAGGGCTTGCAAGGCCAGCGGGATCTCCAGCGCGCCGCCGACCTCATGGCGCTCGATGCGCGCCACGCCGAGATCGACCAGGCGCTGCTCGCAGGCCTGTTGCAGCGCGCTGGTGACGCTGTCGTTGAAGCGGGCGCGGACGATGGCCACGCGCAGGCCGTGACCATCGAGCTGCACCTGACCCTGGTCAGCGCCCTGCATGCGAGGCCTCCTCGGCGGCGTTCATCGGCACGAAGGTCTCGACCTCCAGGCCATAGCCGGTCATCGAGGGCATGCGGCGCGGGCTGCCCAGCAGCTTCATGCGCTGCACGCCGAGCTGCCGCAAGATCTGCGCGCCGACGCCGTAGGTGCGCAGATCCATGTTGCCGCGCGGACCTGCGGGGCGCTGGCAGCGGAAACGGTCGGCCAGGGTCTCGGCGTCCTGTCCCATGTTGAGCAGCACGGCGACGCCGGCGCCGGCGCCGGCGATCGCCGCGAGCGCCTGGTCGAGGCCCCAGCTGTGGCCGCCGGCGCCTTGTTCCAGCAGATCCAGCACCGACAGCGGTTCGTGCACCCGCACCAGCACCGCCTCGTCGGCTCGCCACTGGCCGAGCCGCAGCGCCAGGTGCTGACCGCCGGTGCGGTCGCGGAACAGCGTGGCGTCGAATTCGCCATGACGCGTCGCCAGCTTGCGCTCGGCGACCGTCTCGATCAGCGACTCGTGACGGGCGCGGTACTCGATGAGGTCGGCAATCGTGCCGATCTTCAGGCCGTGCTCGGCGGCGAACTTCTGCAGATCGGGCAGGCGGGCCATGCTGCCGTCGTCGTTCATGATCTCGCAGATCACGCCGGCCGGGCTGCAGCCGGCCATGCGCGCGAGGTCGCAGCCGGCCTCGGTATGGCCGGCGCGCATCAGCACGCCGCCATCCTGGGCCTGCAGCGGGAAGATGTGGCCGGGCTGCACGAGGTCGGCAGCGACGGCGTTGGCGGCCACCGCAGCCTGCACGGTGCGGGCGCGGTCGGCGGCTGAGATGCCGGTGGTGACGCCGGTCGCCGCCTCGATCGACACGGTGAAGGCCGTGCCGTGCTGGGTGCCGTTGCGACTGGCCATGGGCGGCAGCTGCAGGCGCTCGCAGCGCTCGCGGGTCAGCGTCAGGCAGATCAGGCCGCGCCCGAACTTGGCCATGAAGTTGATCGCCTCGGGCGTCACATGGTCGGCCGCCAGCACGAGGTCGCCCTCGTTCTCGCGGTCTTCGTCATCGATGAGGATGACCATCCGACCGGCAGCCAGCTCGGCAACCAGTTCGGGAATGGGGGATAGCGGCATGGGGCGGGATTCTAGGTGCTCACCCTAGGGGGTCTTGACAAGGCGAAGGCGGAGATCGCCGCCGACGGCTTGTGGTTCCAGCCAACGCCACGCGGCGGCGGCATCGACCTCGGGCAGCAAGGGCAGCTCGGCAACGCCTCGTCCCGGCCCCAGCAGCTTGGGCGCGAGATAGATCAGCAGCTCGTCGACCCGTCCCGCGGCGAGCAAGGCGCCGTTGAGCTGCGCGCCGGCTTCGACATGCAGCTCATTGATGCCACGGCGGCCCAGCTCGGCCAGCACCGCCTGCAGATCCAGACGCCCGTCATCGGCCAGCGGCGCCTGCCAGTTCAGGGGCGATACCGCCTGGGCGCCAGGGCCGACGATCTGCAGCAGCTCGCCGGGCGCTTGCAGCAGCCGGGCGGACGGCGGCAGCCGGCCCTGACGGTCGAGCAGCACGCGCAACGGTTGTCTGGCCGTGGCGATGTCGCGCACGTCCAGCCTGGGGTCGTCGGCCAGCGCGGTGCCGATGCCGGTCAACACGGCGCCGGCGCGGCGTCGCCAGTGCTGGCCATCGAGCCGTGCTGCCGGGCTGGTGATCCAGCGGCTGCGGCCGTCGGGCAGGGCGGTGCGCGCGTCGAGGCTGGCCGCCCACTTCAGCCGCACCCAGGGCAGACCGCAGCGCATGCGCTTCAGGAAACCGATATTGAGCTGCTCCGCGGCGTCGGCCAGCAGGCCGGTGTCGACCTGCAGGCCCGCAGCCCGCAGCCTGGCGATGCCCTGGCCGCCGACCAGGGGGTTGGGATCGCCGACGGCGACGACGATGCGGGTCAAGCCGGCGGCGATCAGCGCATCGCAGCAGGGTGGGGTGCGACCGTGGTGGGCGCAGGGTTCCAGCGTGACATAGGCGGTGGCGCCGGCGACCGCGTTGCCGCGGAACTGGGCGTCGCGCAGGGCCATCACCTCGGCATGCGCCTGGCCGGCGGCCTGGGTGTGGCCCTCGCCCAGCATCTCGCCGGCTGCCGAGGTGATGACGCAACCGACCCGGGGGTTGGGATCGGATAGGCCGATGGCCTGCTCGGCCAGTTGCAGGGCTCGCGCCATCCAGCGCGCGTCCGTCGTGGGTCTGTCTGCGTTCACGCCCGCCAGTCTAGGCGGCCGCCTCAGGGTTGGTGGTTGGTGGTCACCGTGTTGCGGAACACCAGCGCGGCAACGTCGACCCGCTGCCCAGCCGGACAGCTGGCCGCATGGCGCACGACCAAGAAGTTCTGCTGGCTCAGGGACTGGGCCTGCTTGAGGTAGGGGTTGCGGTGCTCGGCGTTGTCGATCTGGCCGTTGCCGTTGTAGTCATCGCTGTAGCGGCAGACACGGTAGCCGGCAGGACTCAGGTCCAGGCCGGTGAGCCGGCTGCTGCCGCTCCAGTAAAGATGGGGGTCGGCGTCTGGCGCGCGGGGCGGAATCAGGCAGTAGTAGTCGGTCGCAGGAATGCCGGCCAAGGCGTTGGCACTGCTGTCGGTGTAGCACTGTGCCGGGCCGGGATGGGTCGCGCTGGTCAGCATGATCTCGATGCCCAGCGGCAGCACCGCATCGCCCGGCGCCGATGGGTCGGGCACGGCACCCAGGGAGAAACGCACATGGCCGCTGAGCAGGTAGGCGCCGCCGGTGACGTTGTCGCTGCAGCCCGCAATGTCGTCGGCGCTGATGGCTTCGGTGGCCAAGCCGGCGGCGACATCGCAGACACCGGTGACCATGCCGCTCAGGTTGTTGAAGACCAATGCCTTGCTGCCGGTCGGCGACACCTTGATCACGCTGCGCTCGCCGAGGCGCTTGGCCCGCAGCGGAATCGCCGGGTGGCGATCCAGCGGCCGGCTCTGCGCAACGCCGTGATCGGGTGCCACGTAGGCGGCGATCGACAGCTTGGGGTCGGCGGCGGCCAATGCCGTGCGCCACTCCAGGCTGAGGTCACCGTCATCGCTGTTGCGGTCGTTCCAACGGATGACCAGATTCACCTCCATCCCCCCGTCGGCCAGGGGCGACACGAGGCGTTCGAGGGTGTATTCGGTGGAGCTGGCGACGATGCTGCGAGATTCATCGCCGATCTCGTCGAACACCAGGGCTTCGGCAGGCAGATCCGCCGTCCGCGTCAACGCCAGGTAGCTGCGAAGTCGCTCCATCTCCGATTGCGCGATGCGGGTCGCCTCGGCGCGCTGCTTGGCGGCATCACCGCTGTGGCGCAGCCTGCCCTGGATGCCGGTGACCGCCATCATGCCGAAACCCATCACCAGCACGGCGACCAGGGCCTCGATCAGGCTGGTGCCGCGCTGACGACGGCGCTTGGGAGCAGAAGATTTCACCATTTTCGACTCCAGGACCCGCCGGGAAGCGGGACGAAACTGCCACTTCGGAGCTTCAGGCGATCAAGGATCGCGCCATCGAACAGGGCGGTGGCACCCGCATCGCCGTTGACCGCGCCGCCCGCCAGCAGGGCGCCCTGGATCACCGATGCGTTGGCCGAGGGATTGGTCCAGCTGACCTCGTCGCGTGCATAGACCAGGCCGAAGAATCTGACCGGGCTGTTGATCGTCAAGCGGCCGCGCACCAGCAGCAGAACGGGGAGGTCGGCGCTGCCTAGCGTGGCTTCGCTCGACAGGCTCAAATCGCCGTCGTGCCAGATCAACTGCGCGCCCCGGTCGATCAAGGCCTTGAGACCTGCGCTGCAATCGCCGCCGATGCCGCAGTCCAGTTTTCGCATGGCCGGCTGAGCGATGTAATCCGTGAAGCCCAGCCCGAAGAAGCGCCGGAAGAAGTTCGCTTCGTCAAGGGCTGACAGGGCCGCATCGCTGCTCAGCAGGCTGTTGCCGGGCGGGCTGCCTGCCGGGCCGCCGATCTTGGCCATGCTGCCCTGGACTGCGCCACCGGCGTGCAGGGCCAGCCCCCCTGAGCCTGCCTCGTTGTTCACCACCGCCATGCCAGCGCCAAGGTCGACCGTGCCTCGCGCCACCAGGGCGCTGACGGGCGGCATCTTCAGGGCGCGCAGCAGGGCCAGTGTCTGGACGCGGCGAACCTGCGCAAACTCCGACTGGTAGCGGTCCAGGCATCCGGCACTGTGTCCGGCGCAGGCATGCACGCTCAAGCCGACGCGGCTGATTCCCTGGGCCCCAGGGAAAGGTCGAATGCGCATGACCATCGACTCGCGGGCCTCGCCATCGTCGGTCTGGGCTACCGGTTGCAAGTTCAACGGGCATTGACATTGCCAGTTCCCGGGCCGGATGCGATCACAGATCACGGTGAAGGGGGAGTCCTCGACGACCAGGGCGTTGACGCCGGCAGCAGGCGATCGGATTTCCCCGCTGTCACCGAACTCCAGCAGGCGCTGGCGCAGCGTGCCAGGGCCGTCGTCGGCCGGCTCGCAGCTCTCGTCGATCTTGTCGCTGTTCAGCAGACTGATCAGCCGGTGAACGGCCTGGTGACTGGCCTCGGTGGTGTAGCCCAGCGCCTGGTAGCTCTGCGCGACCCGCTGCTCGACGATCAGGTTGCGGTTCGCATAGGCGGCCACCAAGGCCATGATGAAGAAAAGCACCATCACGGTGACCAAGGTGGTCATGCCTTGCTGATGTTGGGCGCCGCGCATCATGGCTTGCAGACTCCCCGCACTTGGTCCGACTGCAGGCGGACCTGCAGGTCAAGCTGGCGCTTGACCGAGGCGTCATGGGCGGCTTCGGCATCCAGGCGAACGCGGACCTCGCGCACGGTGACCGTCGGCGGGCAATCGGCCAGGCCGTCGCAGGGCTTGGCGCAGACCGAACTCAAGGTCGTGGGCGTTTCAACCAGGGTGGCGACGAAGCTCGCGATGCGCAGGGTCTGCGGGTCGGTCAGCGGCTGCCAGAAATTGCCAACGCGGGTGCGCAACACGCCGTCGCTGAGCCGGTATTCGCGCAGTTCCGTGTTCGGGTCGTAGACGTCGTCTTCCGTGCCGGTATCGACGGCGGCGAGGCTGACCCGGAAGGCCAGCCGCTGGCCGCCCTCGCTGATGCTGACGGGGGCATAGGGGTTGGCCATCGGGTTCGGATTGCTCTCCGACCACACACTGCGCCAGGCGTTGCCCCAGCCGCCCGCATTGCGCAAGTCGCGCTGGATCAGCTCGCCGATGGCGCGCACATCCTGCTCGGTGCGCGTTTCCAGCAGCAAGCGCCGGTGATCGGACACCTGACCGATCATCACGGTGGAAGCGCTGATCAGCACGAACAGGCCGACGGTGATGCCCAGCATCAACTCGATCAAGCTCAATCCGCGCTGGCGCTTGGGTGACATGGTCAAGCCTCAGGGACAGGTGGGGTAGCCGGGCAGCTGACCGTCCGGCGTGCATCGGGTGGCCCGTCCGCTGGGATCGAAGTCGACTCGCAGCTTGCCGGGTCGGCTGCCTTCGATCGCCACCCTGAAGGCACCACCCTGGCGAATGCCGGCCTCCATGCGCATCCGGTTGGTCGGCACATTGGTGCTGAAGCGAATGCCCAGCGAGGCGGGTAGCGCCACCGTCTTGATCTCCGGGTTCAGACGGTAGCCGGCGGTGCAGGCCGAACCAGCCGGCTTCAGGCAGTCGCAGGTCGTGCCGCTGTGGGCGTCGCTGATGAAGATCGAGTAGCAGCGGAACTCGTTGCCGTTGCCGATCTGGAGGAAGGCCTGGGCCTTCTGCGCCGTCTTGCTGACGGATTCGGCGCGCATCAGGGCGACGTCGGAAACCAACTCGTCGGCAATGCCCTCCAGGCGCTTCTTGTGAACATAGTCAGCCAGGCTCGGCACGGCAACCGCCAGCAGGATGCCGAGGATGGCCACGACGACCAGGCCCTCGACCAGCGAGAAGCCGGTGCCGGCGCGGCTCTTCATTGCGGCCAGCATCGCGCGCTCGAGTCGGCGCCACCGCTCGATGTTGCGGTGCGGGTTTGCGTCCCGCGGGAGACGCTCAGCAGCAGTTCGGCGCAGTCCTTGTCGCCGGCCTGCAGGGAGCCAGCGACGGCCGATGCCTTCAGTTTGAAGCCGTGCACGGTGGCATCGCTGAGGGTCAGCGTGTAGTAACCGGCGGCCGAGCTGGTCGGGAGTTTCAAGTCTGCCAGTGACTCGGCATATTTCAGGTTTTGGCTGCGGAACCGCTCTTGATCTTGCTGCACGCGAGCCATGGCATCGAAGGCATCGGCGCGCCGGCCCTTGCGCACCTGGTCGACGAAGCTGGGAATGGCGATCGCCGCCAGGATCCCGACGATGACGACGGTGATCACCAGTTCGATCAGGGTGAACCCTTGGTTCGGTCGCTTGCTCAGCAGCATGCCGGCATGCTGAACGAGCTGGGTCGGTGGCGGCAGTTGAACGATGCCGTTGATCGGGCGGCGCGCCGCGCTTGTCCAACGGCTCACGCCGAGCAGCCCGGCTGATTCGGCCCGCAGCTGCGGACTCGGCCGGTAATTGCCACGATGTGCGATGAGCTTTGGCCATGTGAATTGATCAAGCGAACGGTGGCCGTGGGCGTGACCGTGCCGCGTTGACCATCGATGGCCATCAGCTTGACGTTGGCGGAGATCTTCGTGCCGCGTGATTGCGGCAGTGCCTGGTGGGCGAGCAACTGTTCCGGTGCTAGGCATTGCGCTTGGCCGCTGCTGTTGCAACTGCAGCTGTCGGCATCGCCTTGGTAGACCACGTAGCAGCTGCCGCCTTGGTCGCTGCCAAAGGCGATGCGCACGGTGCGACCGCTCCCAAGGGCCTGCATCCGGGCCAACTGAAAATCGCTGCGGAACGACTCGCCAAGCCCGTCGAGACGATGACGCTGCACCAGGCCATCCAAGCGGGGAAGCGCCACGCTGAGCAACAGGCCGCTGATCGCCACCACGACCAGGCATTCGACGATGCTGAAACCCGAGGTGCGGAACGAGCTCATGGCGACTCCCTGGCTGATGCGGTGCCCGCACTGTAGGAAGCGGAGTCGCTGCGGTCTGCACCCCCAAAGGGGGGACTCAGGGTCGCCCCTGCCGGGCGGCAGGGCGGCTCAAATGTCCCGGATCAGCTTGCGGAACTCGTCGATGTCCTCGAACGAGCGGTAGACCGAGGCAAAGCGGACGTAAGCGACCTTGTCGATCTTGCGCAACTCGCGCATCACCAGTTCGCCGATGCGGGCCGAGGGCAGCTCGCGGGCGCCGTCGCTGAGCAATTTCTCCTGGATGCGCTCGATCGCCGCGTCGACCTGTTCGGTGCTGACCGGGCGCTTGCGCAGTGCGAGCTCCATCGAGGCACGCAGCTTGGCGGGCTCGAAGGGGGTGCGCGAGTTGTTCTTCTTGATCACCATCGGCAGTGCGATCTCCGCACGCTCGTAGGTGGTGAAGCGCTTGTCGCAGCCCTGGCAGCGCCGCCGCCTGCGGATCACGTCGCCCTCGTCGGATTCGCGGGTTTCCGCGACCTGGGTTTCGCCGTGACCGCAGAAGGGGCAGCGCATGGCCGGGGCTTAGCCGTAGACCGGGAAGCGGCGCGTCAGCTCGGCCGCCTGGGCCTTGACACGCGCCAGCACCGCCTCGTCGCCGGGGGCGTCGAGGATGTCGGCAATCAGATCGGCGGTGGCAATGGCCTCGGCTTCCTTGAAGCCGCGCGTGGTCATCGCCGGGGTCCCCAAGCGGATGCCGCTGGTGACCATCGGCTTCTCGGGGTCGTTCGGGATCGCGTTCTTGTTGCAGGTCATGTGCGCCGCGCCGAGCAGGGCCTCGGCGGCCTTGCCGGTCAGGCCCTTGGGACGCAGATCGACCAGCATCAGGTGGCTCTCGGTGCCGCCGGAGACGATGCGCAGACCGCGCTCGGTCAGGCGGGTGGCCAGGGCCTTGGCGTTGGCGATGACCTGCTGCTGGTAGGCCTTGAAGTCGGGCGACAGGGCCTCCTTGAAGGCGACGGCCTTGCCGGCGATCACATGCATCAGCGGGCCGCCCTGCAGGCCGGGGAAGACCGCGCTGTTGATCTTCTTCGCGATCGCCTCGTCATTGCAGAGGATCACGCCACCACGCGGGCCGCGCAGGCTCTTGTGCGTGGTGCTGGTGACCACGTCGGCATGCGGCACCGGGTTCGGGTACTGGCCCGCGGCGATCAGGCCGGCGTAATGCGCCATGTCGACCATCAGGTAGGCGCCGACCGCCTTGGCGACCTTGGCGAAGCGCTCGAAGTCGATGCGCAGGCTGTAGGCCGAGGCGCCGGCAATGATCAGCTTCGGCTTGTGCTCATGGGCCAGGCGCTCCATCGCGTCGTAGTCGATCGCTTCCTGCGCATCGAGCCCGTAGCTGACGACCTTGAACCACTTGCCGCTCATGTTCAGCGCCATGCCGTGGGTCAGGTGGCCGCCTTCGGCCAGGCTCATGCCCAGGATGGTGTCGCCAGGCTGCAGCAGGGCCAGGAACACCGCCTGGTTGGCCTGCGAGCCGGAGTTCGGCTGCACATTGGCGAAGTTCGCGCCGAACAAGGCCTTCAGGCGGTCGATGGCCAACTGCTCGGCCACGTCCACGTACTCGCAGCCACCGTAATAGCGCTTGCCCGGGTAGCCCTCGGCGTACTTGTTGGTCAGCTGGCTGCCCTGGGCCTGCATGACCGCCTTGGAGGTGTAGTTCTCGCTGGCGATCAGCTCGATATGGTCTTCCTGGCGGCGGTTCTCGGCAGAGATCGCCGCCCAGAGTTCGGCGTCGGCTTCGGGCAGGGACAGGGGCGAAAGAGTGCTCGGCATGGGGGCTCCAGATGGCGGATGGCTGCGCGTCGTTGGCGCATGGCCCAGGCGAACGGCACGGGACGATGGCCTTCAGTCCAGCAGGCCGCCGGCCGCGCTCCCCGGTGGTGTCCCACCTCGGGCCGGCCCTGCCGTGGCAGCGGCCGCCCTGATCGCCAGTGACGCAGCGGCGCGAAGTGTAGCCAGCGAGCCGCTCAGGGCTTGGCGAGGGCGACCTGGGCGTCGATCTGCGACGCGGGCGCCTCAGGCTGGACGGCCTGTTCGCGCGGCGGCGCGCTGCGCAGCGCCGGCGGCTTGCCCGCGGCGACCTGGCGCAGAAGCTCCTGTTCGAAGAGCACACGGGCCGCGTAGCCGCCGTCGTCGGGCAAGTTGGCGGCGCCGACGTACCAGCGCAGTCCCTCGGCGATGCCACCCGCGCGGCGAATGCAATCGCGCAGGATCTGCACACCCACACGCAGATTGGTCAGCGGATCCAGCGCGGCGCGCTCACCGCCGAAGGCCTGGTACTTGTCGTCGTGAACCCGGGTCATGACCTGCATCAGCCCTTGCGCGCCCACCGGACTCTGTGCAAACGGATTGAAGCTCGACTCCACGGCAACCACCGCCAGGATCAGGGTCGGGTCGATGCGCGCGCGCTCGCCCAGGCTCCAGGCTTCCTGCACGATGCGGCCGACCGCCTCCGGCGCGACCTTATAGCGTCGCGCCAGCCAGTTCGTCATGGCCGCCTGCGTGCTCGGCAGTTGGCCCGGGTCGACGGCGCTGACGCGCTGAATCGCGGCGGGTTCCGGCGCGGCGAGCTCATCGACCAGCCCGGCGCCGACCCGCGCATCGCGGCGTTCGGCGAGCCAGGCCAAGGCCTGGTGCTCGATGCGATGGCGGAGTTCGGCCTGGCTGCCGAAGACGGCAATCAGGCAGACCAGAATCAAACCCAGCAAGGCCAAGGTGTTATGGCTGATCAGCAGCAGGCCTTGGCTGATGTCCTTGATCACAATCGACAGGGCGGCCGTCATGGCACGGAGCGCATGCGGACGGTCGGCTCGGTCGTTCATTCAACATCCTTGCGGGTTAACCCTGAAGCCGCGGATTCTAGAAATTGCAAATAACCGGTCAAGCATTTGAGGTCGGTTCTAAATAACCATGAGTATGAAATACCGCGATCTGCGACAGTTCCTCGAACAGTTGGAGGCCCGGGGCGAACTGCGTCGGGTCAGCGAGCCCGTGTCGCCGCGGCTGGAAATGACGGCACTCAGCGACCGCGTGCTGCGCGCCGGCGGCCCAGCGCTGTGGTTCGAGCGCCCCAGCCAGGGCGATCGACCGGTGCTGACGAATCTGTTCGGCACGCCGCAGCGCGTCGCCTGGGGCATGGGCGCCGACGACCTGGGTGCCTTGCGCGAGCTCGGCGAGGTGCTGGCCCGGCTGCGCGAGCCCGAGCCGCCGCGCGGGCTGAAGGACGCCGGCCGCCTGTTCGACCTGGTGCGCAGCGTCTGGCAGATGCGCCCCGCCACGGTCCGCCAGGCGCCCTGCCAGGAAGAGGTGCTGGAAGGCGAGGCCATCGACCTGCGCCGCTGGCCGATCCAGCATTGCTGGCCGGATGACGCCGGCCCGCTGCTGACCTGGGGCCTGGTGATCACCCGCGGCCCGCAGCAGGTCGCCCAGGCCAGGCTGCGCCAGAACCTGGGTATCTACCGCCAGCAATTGATCGGCCGACGCCAGCTGATCATGCGTTGGCTGGCGCACCGCGGCGGCGCGCTGGACTTCCGCGCCTTCCGCTTGGCCAACCCGGGCCAGCCGTTCCCGATCGCGGTCGCGCTGGGCGCCGACCCGGCGACCACCCTGGGCGCCGTGACCCCGGTGCCCGATTCCTTGAGCGAGTACCAGTTCGCCGGCCTGCTGCGCGGCGCGCGTACCGAGCTGGTCGACACCGCGGTGGGCGAGGGCGGCCTGATGCTGCAGGCGCCGGCCACCGCCGAGATGGTGCTGGAGGGCCATATCCCGCCGGCCGCTCCCGGCTACGAGGGCGAGACCGAGATGGGCGTGCGGCTCAAAGAGATCGACGGCTATCTGCACGCGCTGGAAGGGCCGTTCGGCGACCACACCGGTTACTACAACGAGCAGGAGTGGTTCCCGGTCTTCGAGCTCAGCCGGGTCACGCAGCGCCGCGACGCCTTCTACCACTCGACCTACACCGGCAAGCCGCCCGACGAGCCCGCCGTGCTCGGCGTTGCGCTCAACGAGGTCTTCGTGCCCTTGCTGCGCAAGCAGTTCACCGAGATCGTCGATTTCTACCTGCCGCCCGAGGGCTGCAGCTACCGCATGGCCCTGGTCTCCATCAAGAAGAGCTATGCCGGCCACGCCAAGCGCCTGATGTTCGGCATCTGGTCCTACCTGCGCCAGTTCATGTACACGAAGTTCATCGTCGTGCTCGACGACGATGTCGACCTGCGCGACTGGAAGGAGGTCATGTGGGCGATCACCACCCGCGTCGACCCGGTGCGCGACACCGTGCTGGTCGACAACACGCCGATCGACTACCTGGACTTCGCGTCGCCGGTGAGCGGCCTGGGCGGCAAGATGGGCCTGGACGCGACGAACAAATGGCCGGGTGAAACGAATCGTGAATGGGGCCGGGCGATCCGCATGAGCGACGCGGCGCAGGCGCGCGGCGACGCCTTGTTTGACGCGCTGTTCGGTCGATCAGGTCAAGAGGGCAATTCCTAGCGCGCTGGCGCTTGCTCGCGTCGCGAGATCGGCCTAAGGTCGGGTTGCCTCGTTCGAGGCCTTTGACTGGCGCAGTCTCTGCGCGCCAGGAGCCCCCTCCGCATCAGGCGGTGGAGCTCCACCGGTGGTCCGTCCACCAGCCCCCTTCCGATCGCAAGGTCGGAAGGGGTTTCTATTTTGGGCTCCGCCGCTCTCAGTGCCCGACCAGACGCGCCGTCAACTCGTAGCTGAGGTAGGCGGCACGACGCGCCGCCTCTGCGCTGGGCAGGAGGTCGCCCAGCCGCCAGCCCTGGCCGGGCTGCTGGCTCAGCGGCGCCGCAACCAACTCCAGGTCGGGCAGTTCGCGGCGGAAATGCGCGAGCGCGCGCGGCATGTGCAGGTCGGTGGTGACCAACATCACCCGTTGCACGCCATGCTGGCGCAGCAGCGGGGCACTCAGGCGGGCATTGCTGCGCGTGTCGGTACTTTGCGACTCCGCCCAGGCCAGCGGGGGCAGCCCGAGGTCCTGCAGCACTTGCTGTACCAGCGCTGCCTCGCTGGGGCTTCCCGGCTCGGCGCGCATTGCCGTGCCGCCGCTGAAGGCCAGCGGCAGGCCCAGCTGGCGCGACCACCACAGCCCTCGGCGCAGGCGCTCCGCGGTGATCGGGGTGAGCTCATGATCGCCGCGCGCGCCGGCCCTCTCCTTGATGCCGCCGCCCAGCACCAGCACGACGGTGTTCCTGCTGTCGCGCCAGGCCTGGGCGCGCACCGGCAGATCGGGCGGCGCGTGGTCGCCGATGTAGGCGCGCGCCAAGGGCTCGACCACCACCGGCAGGCACAGCAGCCAGCTCAGCAGCAAGCCGCCGGCGGCGAGCCAACGGCCCCAGGCACGGCGCTGGAACAGCAGGCCGAGCAGGGCCAGCAACAGAGGTCCGGCAGGGGGAAGGAGCAATTGCGTGAGCAGCAGGCGCATGCCCGCATCTTCGCTTCGCCTGACTTTCTGCTCGGGTTTGGCGCTCGGCTATCCTCGCCGCCCGATGACTGCAACGATGCCCATCTCGACGATCACCCTGGGCGGTGGCTGCTTCTGGTGCCTGGAGGCGGTGTTCCAGCGCCTGCGCGGCGTATTGGCCGTGGAGTCCGGCTACAGCAATGGCCAGGGCGGCGCGCCCAGCTATGAGCAGGTCTGCTCCGGCACCACCGGTCATGTGGAGGTCGTGCAGATCCGCTTCGACCCGGGCCAGGTCCAGCTGGCCGAGCTGCTGCGGGTGTTTTTCGCCGTTCACGATCCGACGACGCTGAATCGCCAGGGAGCCGATGTCGGCACCCAGTACCGCAGCGGCATCTACTACAGCGACGAGGCCCAACACGCGGTGGCGCGGCAGGTGCTGGGCGAAGCCCAGGCGGCGCATGGCGGTCGCGTGGTCACCGAGTTGCTGCCGCTGTCCGGCTATGTGCGCGCCGAGGACTACCACCAGCGCTATTTCGAGCGCAATCCTCAGGCGGGCTACTGCGCCGTGGTGGTGGCGCCCAAGGTCGAGAAGTTCAGCAAGGCATTCGCCCGCTTGTTGCGTGATGACGCTTGAACAGGCGCGCCTGGGCTGGCAAGGCCTGGCGCTGCACTACCCGCGGGGGCCACGGCTGGCGTTTCCCGACCTTTGTCTGGGTGCTGCCGAGCACCTGCTGCTGCGCGGTGCCTCGGGCTCGGGCAAGAGCAGCCTGATCGCCTTGCTGGCCGGACTGCGCCAGCCCAGCAGCGGCGAGGTCTGGCTGGCCGGGCGTCGCATGGACGGCCTGCCGCCCGCTGCCCGCGACCGCTGGCGGGGCGAGGTGCTGGGTCTGCTGCCGCAGCGCCTGCACCTGGCCGACGGCCTGAGCTTGCGCGACAACCTGCTGTTGCCCTTTGTCGCCGTCGGCGAGGCGGTGCCGGCGCAGCGCATCGAGCGGCTGGCCGAGCGCCTCGGCTTGCAGGCCTTGCTAGAGCGGCCGCCGCATCAACTCAGCGGCGGGCAGGCACAACGGGCCGCGCTGGCCCGCGCGCTGGTCCGCCAGCCCCGCCTGCTGCTGCTCGACGAGCCGAGCAGCAGCCTGGACGACGCGGCGACCGAGGCCTTGCTCGGCCTGGTCGTCGAGCTCGTTGCCGAGCAAGGCGTCGGTCTGCTGGTGGCGACCCATGACGCCCGCGTGGTGGCGGCGCTGCGCGCTGCGCTCGGCGCCAGGCTCAGGGAGCTGGCGCTATGAGCCTGGTTCGCCTGGCCTGGAAGCTGCTCGTCGCCCGCCCGGGCACCTTGCTGCTGTCGCTGCTGCTGCTGGCCGTCGGCTGGGCGGCGGTCGGCTTCGTGCTCATCGTCGGCGAGCAGCTGGAGGCCAAGGTGCGTCGTGACCTGGCGGGCATCGACCTGGTGGTCGGTGCCAAGGGCAGCCCGATGCAGATCATGCTGGCCGGGGTCTTCCACCTCGACACCCCGACCGGCAACATTCCGCTGGCGGCGGTGGAGGAATTGCGCGCCCAGCCGCTGGTCGAGCGGGTCTGGCCGATCAGCCTGGGCGACTCGCTGCAGGGTTGGCGCATCGTCGGCAGCACGCCGGATTACATCGAGCTGTTCGGCGGTCGCTTGGCCGGCGGGCGACTCTGGCAGGGCTCGATGGAGGCGGTTCTCGGGGCCGAGGTCGCGGCGGCCACCGGTCTCAAGGTCGGCGATCGATTCGTCGGCAGCCATGGTCTGGGCGGTGCCGGCGATGTCCATGGCGACCATCCCTTCACCGTGGTCGGCGTGCTGGCGCGCAGCGCTTCGGTGCTCGACCGCCTGGCCCTCACCGACCTGGCCTCCGTCTGGCACGTCCACGAAGTCATGCACGAGGTCGACGAGGAGGACCGCGCGGTGCTGGAGGCCGAGCGCGAGGTCACGCTGGCGCTGGTTCGTTACCGCAGCCCCTTGGGCGCCGCCATGCTGCCGCGCTGGGTCAACGCCCAGGAAGGCCTGCAGGCGGCGGCGCCGGCGCTGGAGTCGGCGCGACTGCTGCGCATGCTGGGCGCCGGTCGCGAGGTGCTGCAGGGTTTCGGCGCCTTGCTGCTGCTGTCCAGCCTGCTGGCCTTGTTCATCACCCTGGCGCATCTGGTGCGCGAGCGCTCCGGCGATCTGGCCCTGCTGCGCCTGATGGGCGCGGCGCCCTGGCGCCTGGCCGCGCTGATCGCGCTGCAGGCGGTGATGGTCGTCAGTGCCTCGCTGGCCGTCGGCCTAGGGTTGGCCCATCTTGGCCTTGCCGTCCTGGCGCATTGGCTGGCTGGGCAACAATCACTGCCGCTGGACCCGGGCTTTGTCAGCCGCAGCGAGCTGTGGCTCTGGCCCATCGGGCTGTTGCTCGCGCTGTTGGCGGCCCTGCTGCCGGCCTGGCGCGCGCTGCGCACCGACGTCACCCAGCTGTTGCAAACCCCTCGATGAGTTGGATCCCCATGATCAAGACCTTGCTCGCCGCGCTGGCCCTGCTCAGCGCATCGGCCTGGGCGCAGGATGACGCGCACCGCAAAAAGGACATCGAACGCCACCGCCTGATGGCTGCCGCCCACGAGGAGGCTGCGCGCTGCCTGGAGTCGGGCAAGAAGGAGGCCGAGTGCGTCAAGCAGTTGCAAGCGCGCTGCAAGGGCCTGGCGATCGGCAAGTACTGCGGCATGAAGCATGAGCATTAAGCCCTTGATGGCCGCCGCCTTGCTGCTGGCCGTGGCCGGCGCGCTGGCGCAGCCGCGCAGCAACGGCGCCATCCCACCGGCCCCGGGTCAGGGCCCCGGCTATCACGACCCGCGCTCGGCCTTCAAGCCGCTGGAGGAGCGCGAGGGCGTGCTGTCCTGGAAACTGCTCGCCAGCGTCACGACGAAGGTCGAGAAGAAAAAGCTGATCCCTCAGTTCCCTGCCGAGTTGCAGGCCTTGCACCAGAGCAAGGTCAAGGTGCAAGGCTGGATGTTGCCCCTGGAGCCGGGCGACCGGCAGAAGCACTTTCTGCTGTCCGCCGTGCCGACCAGCTGCAATTTCTGCACGCCGGCCGGTCCCGAAGGGCTGATCGAGATCCGCACCAACACGCCCGTTCGCTACACCCTGGACGCGATCACCGTGGAAGGTCTGCTGGCGGTGCTCAAGGACGATCCCTACGGCCTTTACTACCGGGTCGTCGAGGGGCAGCAAGTCAGCAACTGAGGCTTTCGCCTCAAGGCGCCAGGCGTTCGCGCAGCCAGTGGCCGTTCTCCAGCCGGTAGCGCAGGCGGTCGTGCAGGCGGGAAGGGCGGCCGGCCCAGAATTCCCAGCAATCGGGCTTCAGCCGGTAGCCGCCCCAGTGCGGCGGCCGGGTCGGGTTCAGCCCATGTTCGAGCGCTGCCTTGGCGGCGTTGGCGACCAGCACGCCGCGGTTGGCGATGACCTGGGATTGCGGACTGGCCCAGGCGCCCAGCCGTGATTCCAGCGGCCGGCTGGCGTAATAGGCATCGCTTTGGGCGTCACTGACGCGCTCGACCCTGCCTTCGATGCGCACCACGCGCTCCAGCTGAACCCAGTGGAACTGCAGCGCCGCGAACGGCTGGGCGTCGAGTTCGCGGCCCTTGCGGCTCTGGTAATTGGTGTACCAAACCAGGCCAGCCTCGTCGACGTCCTTGACCAGCACGATGCGCGTCGACGGACGACCGTCGCTGCCCACGGTCGCCAGCGTCATCGCATTGGGTTCGGGCACCTGGGCGGCCAGCGCTTCGTCCAACCACTGCCTGAACTGTTGCAGCGGCGCCGATGCGGCCTGCTCCTCGTCGAGCGCACCGCGCTCATAGCTCTTTCGCATATCAGCAAGCAAGGACATCTGCATCTCTCCCAGCCGGAGTTCCCCGAAGAAGGTTTTTCCGTAAGTGAAGGCCCCATTGGTCGTTGCGGGGCGTCAGGCGCATTCTGCGGTGCAACAAAGCAGCCGAGGGGTTTGACTTGAACCACGCCTCGCCGGTCCTGGTGATTCTGGCCGCAGGTCAAGGGCGCCGTTTTGCCGGTCCAGGTCACAAGCTGGAGCAGCCGCTGGGCCACAGTACCGTGCTCGGCCGCACCCTGGCCACCGCGGTTGCCTCGCGCTTGCGCGTCGTCGTGGTCTGCACCGAGAGTCTGGCGCCCGTGGTCCGGCGCAGCATTGCCGCCCGCGACGTCGTGGTGCTTGGCACGGAGGCTGCTGCCCAGGGCATGGGACGCTCGATCGCCGCCGGCGTGGCGGCGGCTGCCGACGCCCCCGGTTGGTTGATCCTGCCGGGCGACATGCCCTTGCTGAAGGTCGAGACCTTGCGGGCCGTGGCCGCCCAGTTGCAGCACGACCCGGTGGTCTTTGCGCAGCACCGTGGCCAGCGCGGCCATCCGGTGGGCTTTTCGGCCGAGTTGTATTCCGAGCTCAGCGCGCTGCAGGGCGACGAAGGCGCGCGCCGACTGCTCGCGCGCTACGCCGCGCAACCGGTGGTGGTCGACGACCCCGGCGTGCTGCTCGACGTCGACACTGCCGACGACCTGGCCAAGGCGCAGGCACGCGACAGCCAGCCGGGCGAGTTGCGCTGAGAGCGCCAACTCGCGGCGCTGGCGCGCGGCCGGCGCATGTAATACAGTTACTTGATTCTGAACTGTAGAGTTACATGCCATGCCCTTGCACGCCACCCTGGAGCAGGTAACCGCGCGAATCCGCGAGCGCAGCGCGGCGACGCGCTCGCGCTATCTGGCGCAGCTTGCAAGGCTGCGCGGCCGCAGCCGGGGCTCGGATCGCATGGGTTGCGCGAACGTGGCGCATGCCTTCGCGGCCATGCCGGCGCACGACAAGCTGAAGATCGTCGCCGAGCGCGCGCCGCACCTGGGCGTCGTCACGGCCTACAACGACATGCTCAGCGCCCACCAGCCCTACGAGGGCTACCCGGCGCAGATCCGCGCCGCCGCCGGCCGGCTGGGCGCCACCGTGCAGGTCGCCGGCGGCGTGCCGGCGATGTGCGACGGCGTGACGCAAGGCCTGCCCGGCATGGAGCTCAGCCTGTTCAGCCGCGACACCATCGCGATGGGCACGGCGATCGCGCTGACCCACGACGTCTTCGACGCGGTGCTGATGCTGGGCATCTGCGACAAGATCGTTCCCGGCCTCTTGATCGGCGCCCTGCATTTCGGCCACCTGCCGACGCTCTTCGTGCCCGCGGGGCCGATGAGCTCGGGCCTGGCCAATAACGACAAGGCCAAGGTGCGCGAGCTGTACGCGCAGGGCAAGGTCGGTCGCGAGGAGCTGTTGAAGGCCGAGGAAGCCGCCTACCACGGGGCCGGCACCTGCACCTTCTATGGCACGGCGAACAGCAACCAGATGCTGCTCGAGGCGATGGGCCTGCATGTGCCGGGTGCCGCCTTCGTGCATCCGCATGCCGGCCTGCGCCAGCTGCTCACCGACGAGGCGGTGCGCCTGCTGCTGTCCCGCCTGGATCAACCGATCGGCGAGTTGGTCGACGAGCGCTGCGTCGTCAACGCCATGGTCGCCTTGCTCGCCACCGGCGGCAGCACCAACCACCTGATCCACTGGGTGGCGGTGGCCGCGGCCGCCGGCATCCAGATCGACTGGAGCGATTTCTCCGAGCTGTCCGCGGTGGTGCCGCTGCTCGCCCGCGTCTATCCGAACGGCAGCGCCGACGTGAACCAGTTCCAGGCCGCCGGCGGCCCGGGCTTCGTGATCCGCGAGCTGCTCGACGCCGGGCTGATGCACGAGGTCGGCGCGATGGCGCCCGAGGGCTTGCGGGCCCACACCCGCGAGCCCTGGGTCGCCGACGGCCTGCTTCGCTGGCGCGATTACCCGGCGGCGCCGATCGAGCCGAGCATCGTGCGCACCGTCGCCGACCCGTTCAGCGCCAGCGGCGGTCTCAAGCTGCTGGCCGGCAACCTCGGCCGCGCCGTCATCAAGACCAGCGCCGTTCCCGAGGACCGCCATGTCGTCGAGGCACCGGCGCGGGTGTTCACGACCCAGGAGGCCATGCTCGCCGCCTTCAAGGCGGGCGAGCTGGAGCGCGACGTCGTCGTCGTCGTGCGCTTCCAGGGCCCGCGGGCCAACGGCATGCCCGAGCTGCACAAGCTGACGCCGCCGCTGGCCGTGCTGCAGGGCAGGGGCTACAAGGTCGCCCTGGTCACCGACGGGCGCATGAGCGGCGCCTCCGGCAAGGTGCCGGCGGCCATCCATGTCAGTCCCGAGGCCCTGGCCGGCGGGCCGCTGGCCAAGGTCCGCGACGGCGATCTGATCCGCGTCGACGCGGTGACCGGCGAGCTGCTTGCCCTGGTCCCGGAGGTCGAGTGGGCGGCGCGCGACAACGCCCAGCTGTCGGCCGCGGAAGCCGAGGTCAACGGCCATGACCTGGGCCGCGAGCTGTTCGCCGGCCTGCGCCGCAATGTCCTCAGCGCCGAACAGGGCGCGATTTCCTGGAAGTGAAGCCGATGAATCTGCTCAGCCTGGCCGACCACGGCCCCGTCATCCCCGTCATCGTCGTCGACGACCTGGCCCATGCGGTGCCCCTGGCCCGCGCCCTGGTCGATGGCGGGGTGCGCGTGCTCGAGGTGACGCTGCGCACCCCGGTCGCGCTGCAGGCCATCGAGCTGATGGCGCGCGAGGTGCCGGAGGCCATCGTCGGCGCCGGCACCCTGCGCACCGCGGCGGATGCCGAGGCGGTCAAGCGCGCCGGTGCCGCCTTCGCGGTCAGCCCCGGCTTCACCGAGCCGCTGTCCGCCGCCTGCCGCGCCGTCGCGCTGCCGCTGCTGCCCGGTGTCAGCTCGGCCTCCGAGGTGATGCGCGCTCACGATGCCGGCCACAGCTTCCTGAAGCTGTTCCCGGCCACCGCCGTGGGCGGGGTGAACCTGCTCAAGGGCCTGGCCGGTCCGTTCCCGGACATCGCGTTCTGCCCGACCGGTGGCATCACGATCGAGACCGCGCCGCAATTCCTCGCGCTGCCCAACGTCAAGGTCTGCGGTGGCTCCTGGCTGACGCCGAAGGAGGCCATGATGACGGGGGACTGGGCGCGCATCACGCGGCTGGCGCGCGAGGCGGCCGCGCTGCGCTGAGCGTTGCCCCCCTAGCGCCGTGCCGGCTCGCTCATCGCCGGAATGGCGGCATCGAGCCGTTGCAGCCAGGCTGCCGGGACCGCCTTGTTGCAATAGAGGTGGCGCAGGTTGCCGGCGGCGGCGTCGCTGAACGGCAGCAGCCGCAAGCCGGCGATGTCGTTGAACTCGTGCTCCGCCTCTTCCGGGGCCATCGGCGTCCAATCGGCGCGGTCGTGCACGAGCATGCGCACCAGCGTGCTCATTTCGCCGGTGATGCTGGCCGGCGCTGTGCTGCGCGACTTCAGTAGCGCATCGAATTGCGGGCCGTAGGAGTAGCCGGTTTTCAGTAGCAGCCGGGCATCGGCGTCGCCGATGGCCTCGGCCATCGACCGGGGCTGGCTCCAGCCCAACTGGACGCGCACCAGCATGGCCAAGGGCCTGTCCCGGTAGATCGGCTTGCTGAACTGGCCCTTGCCGGCACGCTCGGTGTTGAAGAACCAGCCGACGCCGCAGACCAGGGCCTGACCTTGCTCGATGAGCTGCAGCTGACGCATCGCCGGGGTGCTGACGAAGCGATGCGGCAGGCCGGAAACCCGCAGCGCCTGGCGCAGCGGCGCGATCACCAAGCCCTGTGGCCCCTGGTTCGCCGACTGGTAATAGGGCGGGCGCTCGTGGTAGTGCAGCTCCACCTCGGCCAGTGGCGCGCTCATCAGCAGGGCGGGCAACAGGGTCAGCATGGGACGCATCATCGCCGAGGCGGTGACACTCCGACCATGAGCCAGAGTTACTACGAAGCCAGCGCCCCCGCCCTGGCCTTGCCGCGTCTGGAGGGGGGGCGCATGGAGGTTGAGACCTTGGTCGTCGGCGGTGGTTTTGCCGGCTTGGCGACCTGTGCCAGCTTGCAGGAGCGTGGCCGGGGCGACGTCGCGTTGATCGAGGCAGACACCATCGGCCATGGTGCCAGCGGTCGCAACGGTGGCTTCGTCTTCGGCGGCTTCAGCCTCGACCCTCGTGCCCTGCTCAGCGACCTTGGCGCCGACGCGGCACGTGCGCTCTATGCCGGCACGCGCGAGGCCGTGTCGCTGATCCGCCGGCGCATCGAGCGGCACCGCATCGCCTGCGACCGCGTGGAGGGCGGCGCATGGTGCTTGGATTGGTTCGACAGCGCGCGCTCACGCGCCGCGATGCGTGCCCATGCCCAACTGCTCGCCACGGAGTTCGGCGTGCGCTGGGAGTGGCTTGAGCCTGCCCAGGTGCGCGAGCAACTGCAGACGGCGCGCTACGGCGCCGCCCTGCTGGAAGCCGATGCGTTTCACTTTCATCCGCTGGCCTATGCGCGCGGACTGGCCGCGGCCATCCAGGCCGGCGGCGGCCGGGTGTTCGAGCACAGTCCACTGCAGCGTGTCGAGCGCGACGCCGGCGGCTGGCGCGTGCATACCCGTTGCGGTGGCCAGGTTCGCGCCGCGCGCCTGGTCGTCGCCGGGGGCGGCTATCTGCGCCGCGTGCTGCCAGCCCTGGAGCGCGCCCGCTTGCCGATTGCCACCTATGTGATGACGACGGCAGCCTTGAGCGAGGCCGAGCATCCGATTCGCTGTCGGGCGGCGCTTTACGACAACCGTTTCGCCTTCGATTACTACCGCAGGCTGGTCGACGGTCGCATCCTCTGGGGCGGTCGCATCAGCATCCTGGAGCGCCACCCGGCGCGCATCGCCGCCTTGCTGCGTCGCGACCTGCTCAAGGTCTACCCGCAGCTGGCCGGGGTGCCCATCTCCCACGCCTGGGGAGGCCTGATGAGCTACGCGCGGCACCAGATGCCGCAGGTCGGTCAGCTGGCGCCCGGGCTTTGGTATGCCCAGGCCTTCGGTGGCCATGGCGTGGCGCCGACCACGCTGGCCGGCGACTGGCTGGCGGCGGCACTCTGCGGCGAGCCGCTACCGGCGGCGCTGCGCCGTTACGGTCTGAGCCCGGTGTTCGGTGTCGCCGGCTTGCTCGCCGCGCAGGCCACCTACAGCTGGGCCGAGCTGCGCGACGCCCTGCACGAGGCCCTGGTTACGCGCCACTGAAGCGCGGCGGGATCATCAGGCAGGTCGTGCTGGCATGCGCGTACAGCTTGCCGTCCGGCCCGACCAGGTCGGCCTCGGCGGTGGCCATCTGGCGGCCGCGGTGGCGCACCGTGCCGATCGCGCGCACCCGGCTGGGTTCACCGGCACTCAAGGCGCGCACCAGGTTGAGCTTGAGCTCCAGGGTCGTGTAGCGCTCGCCGACGGCCAAGGTGCTGTGCACCGCGCAGCCCAGCGCCGAATCGAGCAGGGTGGCGAACCAGCCGCCGTGCACCGAGCCGATCGGGTTGAAGTGGCGGAACTGCGGCGCGCCCTGGAACACCGCCCGGCCCTCGGTCGCGTCGATGAGGAAGAAGTCCATCGTGTAGGCGATCGGCGGCGCCGGCGAGTCGCCGCTGAGCATCAGTCGCAGCTGCTCCAGGCCGGACAGCTGGCTGAGCCGGTGCGGGTCTCCGAGCCCGCCTTGCGCCGGCTGGCCCTTGGCGCGCTGGCGGGCGAGCAGCGCCTGTTCCTCGGCAATCCACTGGGCGAGAAGATCGTTCTTGGCGTCCATGCGGCGACTATAGGCAGGCGGCTCAGCCCAAGGTGACGATCACCGGCGCGTGGTCGCTGGGGCGCTCGTTCTTGCGCGGCGCCTTGTCGATCACGCAGGCGGTGACGCGGGGCTTGAGCGCCTCGCTGACCAGGATGTGGTCGATGCGCAGGCCCTGGTTCTTGCGGAAGGCGAGGTTGCGGTAGTCCCACCACGACCAGCTCTTGGGGGCCTGCTCGAACAGCCGGAACGCGTCGCTGAGGCCGAGCTGGATCAGCTGCTGGAACTGCCCGCGCTCCTCGGGCGTGCAATGGATCTGGCCGGCCCAGGCGACGGGGTCGTGGACGTCGCGGTCCTCGGGGGCGATGTTGTAGTCGCCCGCAAGCACCAGCTCGGGGTACTGCGCGAGCTGCTGCGCAACATAGCTGCGCAGCGCGTCCAGCCAGGCCATCTTGTAGACGAACTTTTCACTGTCCGGTGCCTGGCCGTTCGGGAAATAGCCGCCGATCACCCGCACGCCGTTCACCGTGCCGCTGATCACCCGCGCCTGCTCATCAGGAAAGCCGGGAATGTTCATCACCACATCGTCGTGCGCGGTCCGGCTCAGCAGGGCCACGCCGTTGTAGGTCTTCTGGCCGTGGAAGCTGACCTGATAGCCGGCGGCCTCGATCTCGCCGAGCGGGAACTTGTCGTCGGTCAGCTTGGTCTCTTGCAGCACCAAGGCATCGACCGGGTTGGCCTGCAGCCAGGCGAGCAGCTGTGGCAGGCGGACGGCGAGGGAGTTGACGTTCCAGGTGGCGATTTGCACGGGCGGGAAACAGGGCAGCGAAAAGCCGTGATTAGAGCTGGTAGCGCATGCCGGCTTCTGGCGCTTCCGCGCGCCAGCCGAGCGTGGACTGGAGGGTTTCGGCAAAGCCCTGCGCGGTCTCGGTCTCGCCGTGCACGACGAAGGTCCGCGCCGGGGGGCGCTTGAAGCCGCGCAGCCAGGCCAGCAGCGCGTCGCGGTCGGCATGCGCCGACAACCCGCCGATGGTGTGGATGCTGGCGCGCACCTTGTGCTCCTCGCCGAACAGGCGCACGCGCTTGGCGCCGTCGACGAGCTGGCGGCCCAGCGTGCCCTCGGCCTGGTAGCCGATGATGACGATGGCGCTCTCCTTGCGACCCAGGTGCTGACGCAGATGGTGCTTGATGCGGCCGGCGTCGCACATGCCGCTGGCCGAGACGATGATGGCGCCGGCCTTCACGCGGTTCAGCGCCATCGACTCGTCGACCGACTTCGTGAAGCGCAGGTCCAACCAGCGATTGAGCCCGTGGCCGCCGTCGAGCATCTGCCGCGCCGCGTCGTCGAGCAGCTCGCGGTGCTTCCAGGTGATGGCGGTGACCTTGTCGGCCATCGGCGAATCGACGAAGACCTGCAGGCGCGGCAGCCGGCCCTGCTTGCACAGCTCGGCAAGCAGCTGCAGCAGCTCCTGCGTGCGACCGAGCGCGAAGGCCGGGATGATGATGTTGCCCTGGCGACGCTGCAGGGTGTCGTCGATCACCCCGACGAGTTCCTCGACGGTGTCCTTCATCGGCCGGTGCAGGCGATTGCCATAGGTCGACTCGACGACCAGCAGCTCGGCCTCCTCGATCGACACCGGGTTGCGGACCACCGGGCGCTCGGGTTGACCGAGGTCGCCACTGAACACCAGCTTGCGCTCATGGCCGCCTTCCTGCAGCCAAAGCTCAAGAATCGCCGAACCCAGGATGTGGCCGGCGTCGCGAAAGCGCACGCGCAGCCGCGGGTGGGGGCGGACCTCCTCGTCATAGCCGACGGCCTGCAATTGCGCCAGGCTTTCCTCGGCCTGGCGCACCGTGTAGAGCAGGGGGGCGGCGGCGCGTTCGCGGCGGCGCTGCGCGCGCGCCCATTCGCTTTCCTGGATGAAGGCGGAGTCCAGCAGCATCACCGCCAGCAGATCGGCGGTCGCCGCCGTGCAGTAGATCGGCCCCTTGAAGCCGTGCGCGCACAGCCGTGGCAACAGGCCGCTGTGGTCGATATGACCGTGGGTGAGCAGCACGAAGTCCAGCTCGCGCGGGTCGAAGGGCCAGGGTTGCAGGTTCTGCGCCCGCGTCGTGCGGCCGCCTTGGAACATGCCGCAGTCGACCAGGAAGCGCAGGCCTTCGCTTTCCACCAGGAAGCAAGAGCCGGTGACCTGGCGCGCGGCGCCGACGAAACTCAGGTGCATGGGATCCTCCTGCGGTGCAGCTTAAAGGGCTAGTCCCGAGTCGCGCTTGTGCGGCGTCAAGCCATCGCGCCGCTATCCTGCGGTGCATGCGCATTTCCATCTTGATACTGGCCCTGGCCCTGGGCCTGGCGGCCTGCTCTTCCACCTCGCGCCAGGTTGGCGACGCGGCGACCACGCCGCTGCGCGACCTGAACATGGTCAAGGCGGAGATTCCGCCGCTGCTGCAGCAGGCCCAGGATGCCCCGTACGCTTTGCCGGCGGCGCGTGACTGCGCGGCGCTTGGCGCCGCGGTGCTCGCGTTGACCGAGGTGCTGGGGCCCGACCTGGATGCGCCGCCCGAGCCCAAGCCGGACGCCGCCGCGCGCGGCCAGGCCGAGGTCGGCAAGGCGCTGACCCGTGCCGCCGAGGGTGCCGTGCCGTTCCGCGGCTGGGTCAGGAAGCTCAGCGGCGCCGAACGCCAGGAGCGCCGTGTCGCCCGCGCCATCGAGGCGGGTGAGGCGCGCCGGGCCTTCCTGCGCGGCATCGCCGTCGGACAGGGCTGCTGATGCCCGACGTGTTTCCGCTGCAGCGGCATCTGCGCGACACCAGCCGCCTGGTGATGGGCTGCATGGGCCTGGGCGGCGGCTGGGACGAAGCGCCGCTGGCAAGCCATGAGGTCGATCGGGCGCAGCATGTCGTCGAGACCGCGCTGGAGGCCGGCATCACGCTGTTCGACCATGCCGACATCTATACCCGCGGCAAGGCCGAGCAGAGCTTTGGCGAGCTGTTCCGCCGCCGGCCCAGCCTGCGCGGCCAGCTGCTGCTGCAGAGCAAGTGCGCAATCCGCTTTGCCGACGAGCAGGGCCCCGGCCGTTACGACTGGAGTGCCGCCCACATCGAGCGCTCGGTCGAGGCCAGCCTGCGTCGGCTGAACACCGACCACCTGGACATCCTGCTGCTGCACCGGCCCGACCCGCTGATGCAGCCCGAAGAGCTCGCCGCCGCCCTGGGCCGGCTGCAGGCCAGCAGCAAGGTGAGGCATTTCGGGGTGTCCAATCTGCACGGCCCGGGCCTGCAGGCCTTGCAACGCGCGCTGCCCATGCCCCTGCTCGTCAACCAGCTGGAGATGAGCCTGGCCAAGCGCGACTGGCTGGACGCGACGACCACCTTCAACAGCGATCAGCAGGCCGGCAGCGCCGCCTGGGCCGGGCTGCTCGACGGCAGCGTGCAGCTGCAGGCCTGGGGCGCGCTGGCCAAGGGCGCGTTCGAGCAGGCTGGCACACCGGGCGCCGCCGAGCTGGCACAAATTGCCCAGCAGCTCGGCGAGCCGCGCGAGGCGATCTTGCTGGCCTGGCTGCTGCGCCACCCGGCCGGCATCCAGCCGGTGATCGGCACGACGAATCCGGCGCGCATCCGGGCTTGCGCGCGCGCGACCCAGATCGAGCTGTCGCGCGAAGACTGGTACCGCCTCTACGTGGCCGCGCGCGGCCGGCCCCTTCCCTGAACTCGGAGAGATCCGTCATGTCCACCGGCAAGATCCTCGTCGCCCAGGGCGGCGGCCCCACCGCGGTGATCAACCAAAGCCTGGTCGGCGTGGTGCTGGAAGCGCGCCGCCACCTCGGCATCACCCGGGTCTATGGCGCCCGCCATGGCGTGAAGGGCATCGTCAATGAGGACTTCGTCGACCTCACGCAGGAGACCAGCCACAACCTAGAACTCGTCGCCAACACGCCGGCGGCGGCGCTGGGCAGCACGCGGGACAAGCCGGACCTGGCCTATTGCCGCGAGATGTTCAAGGTGCTCAAGGCCCATGGCATCGAGCATTTCTTCAACATCGGCGGCAACGATTCCTCGGACACCATCCGCATCGTCGCCGAGGAGGCCAAGGCCGCCGGCTACCCGCTGCGCTGCATCCACATCCCCAAGACCATCGACAACGACCTGGTGCTGAACGACCACACGCCGGGCTTTCCGAGCGCGGCGCGCTTCGTCGCCCAGGCCTTTGCCGGCGCGAACCTCGACAACGCGGCCTTGCCCGGGGTCTATATCGGCGTGGTGATGGGCCGGCATGCCGGCTTCCTGACGGCGGCGGCGGCCCTGGGCAAGAAATTCCCCGACGACGGCCCGCACCTGATCTATGTGCCGGAGCGCGTGTTCGACATCGAGCGCTTCCTGCTCGATGTGAAGGCGACCATGGAGCGCTATGGCCGCTGCGTGGTCGCGGTCAGCGAGGGCATCCACGACGCCTCGGGCACGCCCATCCTCGTCAAGCTGGCCAAGGAGCTGGAAAAGGACGCGCATGGCAATGTGCAGCTGTCCGGCACCGGCGCCCTGGCCGATCTGCTTTGCGAGGAGATCAAGGCCAAGCTGAAGATCAAGCGGGTCAGGGGCGACACCTTCGGCTATCTGCAGCGCAGCTTTGTCGGCTGCGTGTCCGACGTCGATCAGCGTGAAGCCAGAGAGGTTGGCGAGAAGGCGGTGCAGTACGCGATGTGGGGCGATCGCAATGGTTCGGTGGCGATCAAGCGCACCGGCTTCTACTCGGCCGATTACGAGTTGCTGCCGCTCGAAGCGGTGGCCGGCAAGACCCGCACCATGGAGGACGAGTTCTTGAGCCCCAGCGGCACCGACGTGACCGACGCGTTCCGGCTCTATCTGCGGCCGCTGCTGGGCTCCGGCATGCCGGATGCGTTCCGGCTGCGACCCAACCCGGTGCCGCGGGTGCTGCGACCCTGAGCCGGCCTTTTGTCACGCCCGTCCGGTTGCCAGGGGAACGCCCGGGTAAACCTTGACCAAGCGCAGATCGATGGGCTCGCCAGCCTGCTGACAATGCGCGCCGAGGAGAAGAACCGATGAACAGATTCACCGTTGCCGCTCGCCTGTGGTTCATGATTGCGCTGTTTGCTGGCGTGATCCTGGTGGGCACCCTGATTGGCATGGGCGGCACCAGCCTGGGTGTGAGTTCCACCGAACAGATGTACCAGGAGCGCACGCTGCCCTCGCAGCTGATCGCCGAGGTCGAGTCTCTGATGCTCGAGAACCGCCTGGAGATTGCTGCCGCGTTGCAGACGCCGCGTGACGAAGTGATCCAACAGTCGATCCGTGTGGTGGGTGAGAACGCCGAGAAGATCGACGGGATGCTCAAGCAGTTCGAGGCCATCCCGCGCAGTGCCACGGTCGACAAGCATTTCCGCGCCTTCCAGCAGGCGTTTGAAACCTACCGCCGCGAGGCGCTGCAGCCTTCGGTCGCCATGCTCAAGGAAGGCGACCTGGTCGAGGTCAAGAGCATCGTAGTGAAGAAGGCCAGACCGCTCTTTGCCGCGGTGAAGACGGAGCTGCGCGCCATGACCCAGGCCTACGCCGGCGAGGGTCAAGCTTCCTACGAGGACATCAAGTCGAGTTACGCATTGATGCTCAAGGCGGTGGTGGTCGCCGTGTTGGTCGCGCTGGTCGGCGTGGTGCTCTACGGTCGCGCGCTGGTCACCAGCATCACCCGGCCGCTGAGCCAGGCGGTCGGCCTGGCCGAGCGCGTCGCCGAGGGCGATCTGACCGCCGAGCTGGAAGTGCAGGGCGACAACGAGCTGTCGCGGCTAATGCGCGCGCTGCAGGCGATGAACGTCAGCCTGGCCGGCATCGTGCAGCAGGTGCGCAGCGCCGCCGACTCCATCGCCACCGGCTCCGCGGAGATCGCCAACGGCAACCAGGATCTGAGCCAGCGCACCGAGCAGCAGGCCAGCAATCTGCAGCAGACCGCCGCTTCGATGGAAGAGCTGGCGGCCACCGTGCGGCAGAACGCCGAGTCGGCCCGCCAGGCCGATCGGGTGGCGGTCACGGCCAGTGACTCGGCGGCGCGTGGCGGCGAGGTCGTCGGCCGAGTCGTCGGCACCATGCAGGACATCAGCAGCGCTTCCAAGCGCATCGCCGACATCATCGGCGTGATCGACGGCATTGCGTTCCAGACCAATATCCTGGCGCTGAATGCCGCCGTCGAAGCGGCGCGGGCCGGCGAGTCGGGGCGCGGCTTTGCCGTCGTCGCCGGCGAGGTGCGCAACCTGGCCGGCCGCTCGGCCGAGGCGGCGCGCGAGATCAAGCAGCTGATCGGCCAAAGCAGCGAGACCGTCGAGCAGGGCGGCCGTCAGGCCAGCGAGGCCGGCGGCTCGATGCAGGACATCGTCAGCCAGGTTGGCAAGGTCACGCAGCTGATCGGCGAAATTTCCAGCGCTTCCAACCAGCAGACCCTGGGCATCGAGCAGGTCAGCGAGGCGGTCGGCCAGCTCGATCAGGTCACCCAGGCCAATGCGGCCCTGGTGGAGGAGGCGGCGGCTGCCGCCGAGAGCCTGCGTCAGCAGTCCGCCCAACTGGTGCAGACGGTTGCGCATTTCCGGCTGCCGGGTCGCATCGGCTGAAATCGGCGCTCAAGTTCCGCGCTCGTCGGCCGAAATAGCCGACGAGTGCAAGAGCTTTTGGAGCCTGCCGTGTCAGCCATCACCTCCGTCACCGCTGTTCAACCCGTCGTTCCGGCCGCTGGCCCGGCGGAGCCCGTGCCGGGCGTGGCCGCGACCGAGGCCGTGCGCAAGAGCCTGAACCTGCAGGCCGAGGCAGCCGCCCAGCTGCTCGCCGCATTGCCCAAGGTGCAGGCACCGCAGCTGGCGGAGTCGGGGCCCATTGGTACGCAGCTCAACGAGATCGCCTGAGCGAACACCGGCCGCCGATAGCCGATCGATTCCGCGGAGAAGACCATGAGCGCCCTGACCCCTATTGCCGCCGTCCAAGCCGCCAGTAGCCTGGAGACCGGCACCGTGCAATCGGCGGTGGCGATCAAGATGCTCAAAACCAGCCTGGACCAGCAGGCGAGCACGGCGATGCAGCTGATCGCGGCGATCCCGCAGCCGCCGCAACTGGCCAGCAGCGGCAGCGTCGGCACGCAGCTGCACGCGGTCGCCTGAAGTACGCCTGAAACCCCTGGCGGCGATCGGCCGCCCGGCCTGGGTGACACTGCGGCGATGGACGCCATCCGCCTGCAGGGCCTGAGCATGTTCTACCAGCGCGCTGACGCGCGCATCGACGTGCTGCGCGAGGTCGATCTGCAGATCCCCGCCGGCCAGAGCCTGGCCATCGTCGGCCCCTCGGGCTGCGGCAAGACCTCGCTGCTCTTGCTGCTGGCCGGTCTGGAGCGACCGGCCGGTGGCAGCGTCGAGATCGACGGCGTCGACCTCGCCAGCCTGGACCGCGACCAGCTCGCCGACCTGCGCCGCGACCGCATCGGCATCGTCTTCCAATCCTTCCACCTGCTGCCCAGCCTGAGCGCGCTGGACAACGTCGCGCTGCCGCTGCAGATCGCCGGCCGCCGCGATGCCTTGCCGCGGGCGCGCGCGCTGCTTGAACGCGTCGGCCTGGGCCAGCGCCTGCAGCACGACCCGGCCGAGCTGTCCGGTGGCGAGCAACAGCGCGTCGCCATCGCCCGCGCGCTGGTGCATGGGCCGCGCTTGCTGCTGGCTGACGAGCCGACCGGCAATCTCGACGCGCAGACCGGCGCGCGCATCCGCGAGCTGCTGTTCGAGCTGCAGCGCGACGCCGGCGCGACCCTGGTGCTGGTCACCCACGACCCCGAGTTGGCCGCGCGCTGCGATCGCGTGCTGCAGCTGCAGGGAGGTCGCCTGCTCGAACGCGATGCCCTTGCTGCTTGAGCTGGCGCTGCGCGAACTGCGCGGCGGCGGTCGGGCGCTCTGGGTGTTCGCCGCCTGCCTGATGCTGGGCGTCGGCCTGGTCGCCGCCGGCGGCGGGCTGTACCGCCAGGTTGCCGGCGGCCTGCAGACCGAGGTACGCGCGCTATTCGGTGGCGATCTGGAGCTCGAGGCCGAGAAGCCGCTGCCCGCCGAGGCGATCGCCTGGCTGAGCGCGCGCGGCCGCGTCAGCGCCGGCATCGAACTGCGCACCATGCTGCGCGGCGAGGGCGGGCGTGCGCAGCTGGTGGAGCTGCAAAGCATCGACGCCGCCTACCCGCTGGTCGGCCGGCTGCGCCTGCAGCCGGCGCTACAGCAGGGCGAGGCGCTGGCCCAGCAGCTGGGGCTGCGCGACGGCCATTGGGGCCTGGCGCTGGACCCGGTGCTTGCGCGCCGGCTCGGACTAGAGCTCGGCGGCTTCATCGAGGTCGGCGAGGTCCGGCTGCAGCTGCGCCATCTGCTGCTGCAGCAGCCGGACCGCAATCTGCGCGCCGACTGGCGTGGCGCACCGGTGCTGCTCAGCGACGGGGGCTTGCGCGCCAGCGGGCTGGTGCAGCCGCTGAGCCGCGTCGACTACCGCTGGCGCCTGGTCGGCAGCGAGCCGCCGCGGGCCTTGCGCGACGGCTTTGCCGACGCGTTCCCTGCCCTTGACAAGGTCGAGCTGCGCAGCGTCACCGACCGCGGTGAGCGCGTCGCGCGGGTGATTGACCAGATCGGCTCCGGCCTGCTGCTGGTCGGCTTCTCGGCGCTCTTCATCGGCGGGCTCGGCGTGTTCAACAGCGTGCAGGCATTCCTGGCCGGCAAGCTACGCCATCTCGCCACCTTGCGCGCGCTCGGCCTGCGCGACGCCCGCCTGGCGGCGCTGGTGCTTCTGCAGATCCTGTTGCTGGCGCTGGTCGCCAGCCTTGCCGGCGCCTTGCTCGGCGGTCTGCTGGCGCTCGGCGGGCTGCAGCTGCTGGCGGAACGCCTGCCGATTGCCGCCTCGCTGCCGCAGCTCTTGCACGGCATGGCGCTGGCGGTCGGCTTCGGCCTGCTGACCGCCTTGGCCTTCGCGCTGCCTGCCCTTGGCCGGGCCTTGAGCATCAGCCCGGCGGCCTTGTTCCGCGGCCTGCAGGGCGCGCGCCTGCACACGCCCAGGCTGGCCATCCTGGCGACGCTGGCCGCCGCTGCGCTGCTGCTGCTCTTGCTGATCGTGCTGATGCCGGACCCGCGCTTCGGCCTCGCCTTTGTCGCCGCCTGCGTCTTGGTTCTGCTGCTGCTCGAAGCCCTGCTGCGCCTGCTGCGGCGGTTCAGCAGCTGGCTGTTGGCGCGGCCCGGCTGGCAGCCGGGCTTCGAGCTGCGCGTTGCGCTGGCCGGCATGCAGCGGCCCGGCTCGCCGCTGCGCCCGGCCCTGCTGTCGCTGGGCACCGCGCTGACCCTGCTGGTCGCCTGCACCCTGGTCGTCGCCGCGCTGCTGCGCACCGTCAACGAGACCGTGCCGCAGCAGGCCCCGGGCCTGGTGCTCTACGACCTGCAGACGCCCGACCTGGAGCGCCTGGACGCCCTGCTCGCCGGCACGCCGAGCTTGAGCCGCGCGCAGACCGCGCCCCTGGTGCTCGGCCATTTGGTCGAGGTGAACGGTGAGCGCCTGGCTGAGAGCGCCGACCCAGGGCGACGCCGCGAGGCCGGCGACGAGCACAAATTCAGCCACCGCGCCGGCAATATCGACGACGTGATCCTGCAGCGCGGCGCCTGGTGGCCGGCCGATTACCAGGGCCTGCCCTTGATGGCGATGGAGGACCGCGAGGCCGATCAGCTCGGTCTGCAGATCGGCGATCGGCTGCGCTTCGAGATCCTCGGCCAGAGCCTGGAGGTCGAACTGGCGGCGATCTACGGCCAGCGCCGATACCGGGCGCGGCTCTGGCTGGAGGGCCTGTTCAGCGACGGCGCGCTGGACCCCTTCGTGACCCGTCATGTCGGCGCCGTCTGGCTGGGGCCTGAGGACGCGATCACCGTGCAGGACCGCGTGGCCGCCGAGCTGCCCCATGTGATCAGCCTGCGCACCCAGGCCATGCTGGACGCGACGCGTGCCTTGATGGCGCAGGCCGGCGCCGCGCTGTCGCTGATCGCCGGCGCCTGCCTGGCCGCCAGCCTGCTGGTGCTGGCCAGCGTGATCGCCGCCAGCCGGGCCCGCCAGAGCTACGAGGCCAGCCTGATGCATACCCTGGGTGCGCGCGTCGCCAGCCTGCGCCGCGTGCTGCAGTGGGAGTACGCGCTGCTCGGCCTGCTCACCGCCGGCTTCGCGCTGCTTGCCGGCACGCTGCTGGCCGAGGGCCTGCTCAGGTTCAGGCTGGAGCTGTCGGCCGACGGCCTGACCTGGACCGGCGCGGTGACCGCGCTGGCGGTCAGCCTGATCAGCCTGGGGGTCGGCGCGCGCTCCCTGCTGTCACGCCTGAAGCTGTCGCCGGCACAGCTGCTGCGCAGTTCGGCCTGAAGCGGGGCCTGGCGTCCGAGAATGGGCGATGGCCACCGCGAAGAACAAGCCCAAGCCCGCACTCGACCTGGCGCTGCAGGGCGGCGGCTCGCATGGCGCCTTCACCTGGGGCGCGCTGGATGCGCTGCTCGAGGACGGGCGATTCCGCATCGCCGGTGTGTCCGGCACCAGCGCCGGCGCGATGAACGCGGCGATGCTGGCGGCCGGTTTTGCCAGCGGCGGTGCGGAAGGCGCACGTGAGGCATTGCGGCGTTTCTGGACCGCGGTCGGCGGCGTGCAGGGCTGCTGGGGCGCGGTGCCGGCCGGGGCCCCCAGCTGGCAGTTCAATCACGATGCCTGGCCCGGCGTCGCGCTCTGGCAGAGCTGGCTGCGGCTCTTCAGCCCCTACCAGCTGAACCCGCTGAATCTCGACCCGCTGCGCAGCCTGCTCGAACAGCAGCTCGATCTGCAGGCGCTGCGCAAGAGCGCTATCAAGGTCTTCGTCACCGCCACCGCGGTGCGCACCGGCCAGCCGCGGGTGTTCAGCGGCGATGAACTGACGATCGACGCCTTGCTCGCCTCGGCCTGCCTGCCGCAGCAGGCACAGACCATCGTCATCGACGGCGAACCCTATTGGGACGGCGGCTTCAGCGGCAACCCGGCGATCTGGCCGCTGGTCTATGGCACGCCTACGCATGATGTGCTGCTCGTGCAGATCAATCCGCGCGAGCACCCGGGCATTCCGCGCACCGCGGCCGAGATCGCCGACCGCGTCAACGAGATCAGCTTCAACGCCAGCCTGGTCGCCGAGCTGCGCGCGATCGCCTTTGTGCAGAAGCTGGTGCGCGAGCACCGCGTCGACCCGACGCGCTACAAGGATCTGCGCCTGCACCGCGTCGCCGACGAGGCCGGGCTGCGGCCCTTTGGCGCGGCCAGCAAGCTGAACACCGATCCGCGCCTGCTGCGTCAGCTGTTCGAGCTCGGCCGGGCCGCCGCGCAGACCTGGCTCGGCCATGGCGCCGAATGGGTGGGCAAGGCCAGCAGCGTGGACATCGGCGAGGCATTCCTCGACCGCAGCCGCTGACGCTTCACCTCAGCCGCAGGCTGTGGAAGCGGTAGCGCAGGCCGTTGGCCGCGGTCTGCCAGGCGCTGTCGGGCAAGGGCAGCGGCAGCGGCGGGAAGTAGGCATCGGCCTGCGGGAACTGCGCGTCGACCTCGGTCAGTTCCAGGCGGCCGGCCTGCGGCAGAGCCTGGGCGTAGACCTCGGCGCCACCGATCACGCAAAGTTCGGGCAGGCCAGCGCACAGCGCCAATGCCTTGTCCAGCGAGCGCAGGGTCTCGGCACCTTCGATGGCCGGACCGCGCGTCAGCACCAGATTGCGCCGCCCGGGCAGTGGCCTGAAGCGGGGCGGCAGCGAGTCCCAGGTCTTGCGCCCCATCAGCACGGGCTTGCCCAGCGTGATCGCCTTGAAGTGCGCGAGGTCCTCGGGCAGATGCCAGAGCAGCGCGTTGTCGGCGCCGATCTCGCGATTGCGGCCCATCGCCGCGACCAGCACCAGTTCCGTCATGTGGCCCCCTGGGCGCTGCGCGCCGTCCCCCCGAGGGGGAGCGACCGGCTTCGGGGCGGCCGTGCGCCGGTCATGTGGCCCCCTGGGCGCTGCGCGCCGTCCGCCCGAGGGGGAGCGACCGGCATCGGAGCGGCCGTGCGCCGGTCATACGGCCACCGGCGCCTTGATCAGCGGGTGGTGCTGGTAGTCGACCAGCTCGAAGTCGTCGAACTCGTAGTCGAAGATCGAGGCCGGCCGGCGCTTGATGGCCAAGAGCGGGAACGGGTAGGGCGCACGCGCCAGCTGCGTCTCGACCTGCTCCATGTGGTTGCTGTACAGATGGCAGTCGCCGCCGGTCCAGATGAAGTCGCCGAGCTGCAGATCGCATTGCTGCGCAATCATGTGCGTGAGCAGGGCATAGCTGGCGATGTTGAAGGGCACCCCGAGGAAGATGTCGGCGCTGCGCTGGTAGAGCTGGCAGCTGAGCTTGCCGTCGGCCACATAGAACTGGAACAGCGCGTGGCAGGGCATCAGCGCCATCTCGGGCAGCTCGGCGACGTTCCAGGCGCTGACGATCAAGCGCCGGCTGTCCGGGTTGGACTTGATCTGCTGGATCAGCTCGCTGATCTGGTCGACATGGCCCCCATCGGCCTTGGGCCAGGAGCGCCATTGCACGCCATAGACCGGGCCGAGCTCCCCGTCTTCACGCGCCCATTCGTCCCAGATCGTGCAGCCCCGCTCCTGCAGCCATTTGACGTTGGAATCGCCGCGCAGGAACCAGAGCAGCTCTAGCACGATGGACTTCCAGTGCACCTTCTTCGTGGTCACCAGCGGGAATCCCTCGCTCAAGGGAAAGCGCATCTGGTAGCCGAACACCGAGCGCGTGCCGGTGCCGGTGCGGTCGCTCTTGAGCACGCCGCTGTCGCGCACATGGCGCATGAAGTCTTCGTAGGTGGAGCGAATCGGGCGGTTCATGGCGGTCAGGCAGCGGCAGGTCGCCAGTGTAGAGAGCCGCCGGCAGCGGATCCGCCCGGCGGCTGGGGGGCCGACTCCAGCGGGATCAGCCGGCGACGCCGAACTGCAGCGCCGCCAGCCGCGCGTACACGCCGCCGCGCGCAACCAGTTCGGCATGCGTGCCGGTCTCGACGATGCGGCCCTGCTCCAGCACCAGGATGCGGTCGGCATGCTGGACCGTCGCCAGGCGGTGCGCGATGACGAGCGTGCTGCGCCCCTGCATCGCGGCATCGAGCGCCTGCTGCACCAGGCGCTCGCTCTCGGCGTCCAGCGCGCTGGTCGCCTCGTCGAGCAGCAGCAGCGGCGGATTCTTCAGCATCGCGCGGGCGATCGCGATCCGCTGGCGCTGGCCACCGGATAGGCGCACGCCGCGCTCGCCCAGGTAGCTGGCATAGCCTTCGGGCAGCTGGCTGATGAACTCGTGCGCATGCGCCGCCTTGGCCGCTGCGATGACCTCGGCCTCGCTGGCCTCGGGCCGGCCGTAGCGGATGTTGTCCAGCGCCGAGCCGGAGAAGATCGTGCTCTCCTGCGGCACGAAGCCGATGCGCCCGCGCAGCTCTTTCAGCGGCAGCTGGGCGATGGCCACGCCATCGAGTTCGATGCTGCCCGATTCCGGCTCGTAGAAGCGCTGCAGCAGCTGGAACACCGTGGTCTTGCCGGCACCGCTGGCGCCGACCAGGGCGACGGTCTCACCGGGTGCCAGTTCGAAATTCAGCTCGGCCAGGGCCAGCTGGTCGGGTCGCGACGGGTAGCGGAAATTCAGCCCGCTGACGCGCAGGCGTGCACCGCCCTGCGTCGCCGGCAGCGCCTGCGGCCGGGCCGGATCGCGCACTGGCGACTCGCTGTTCAGCAGTTCGACGAGTCGCTCGGTGGCGCCGGCGGCGCGCAGCAGATCGCCCCAGACCTCGGCCAGCACGGCGACAGAGCCGAGCAGCAGCACCACATAGATGGCCGATTGCGCCAGATGGCCGGCCGAGATGCGCCCGGCCAGCACCGCCTGCGTGCCCTGGTACAGGCCCCAGAGCATGGCGGCGAAGTTGGCGATGATGACGAAGGCGATCAGCAGGCCGCGCAGCTTGGCGCGGCGCTTGGCGGTGGCGAAGGCCGCCTCGGTGGCATCGGCAAAGCGCGCCGCCTCGCGGCCTTCCTGGGTGTAGCTCTGCACCACTGGGATCGCGTTGAGCACCTCGCCGGCGATCGCCGAGGCGTCGGCCACGCGGTCCTGGGAATCGCGGCTCAGCGAACGCACGCGCCGGCCCCAGACCAGGGTCGGTAACAGCACCAGCAGCAGCACGCCCAGCACCTGGGCCATCACCCAGGGGTTGGTGACGATCAGCATGACGAGGGCGCCGATGGCCATCAGCGCGTTCCTCAGGCCCATGCTCAGGCTGGAGCCGACGACGGTCTGCACCAGGGTGGTGTCGGTGGTCAGCCGACTCAGCACCTCGCCGGTGCGCAGGGACTCGAAAAAGCCAGGGCTGTGGCCGATCACCTTGGCGTAGACGGCGGCGCGCACATCGGCGGTGATGCGCTCGCCGATCCAGGTCACCAGGTAGTAGCGGGTAGCGCTCAGGAGCCCGAGCAGCACGCCGACGCCGAACAGGACCAGGAAATGCTCGCGCAGCGCGAACAGCTGCTCCGTGCGATCGCGCGGCAGCAGGCCGGCGTCGATCAGCCGGCCGAGCACGACCGGGAACAGCAGGGTGGTCAGCGCGGCGCCGACCAGGAAGAGCGCGGCCAGCCCGATGCGCCCGCGGTAGGGGCGCAGAAAGGGCGCGAGGCCGCTGAGGGCGGCGGGGGACTTGGCTTTGGCGCGATCGGACTCTGACATCGGCCGCATGCTCGCATGCCCGCGGGTGCGATCGACAAACAGGGGGGCGGGCAAGTGCGCTTGACGGCCACGTTCGCGCCCGCCTACACCGTCGCACCCTAAGTCTGGAGACTGTTGGCATGCAAAGCTTCCGCACCCTCGCCCTGTTGCTGTCCCTGGGTAGTACCGCCGCCTTGGCGGCCCCGCCGCCGAGCTGGCAACGCATCGAGCCCACGGCCACGGTGATCGGCGAGGATGGCAAGCCCTATGCGGCGCGTTGCTCCGGCTTTCCGGGCACCGATCCGCGCTTCAGCTTCTGGGTGCGCAAAGGCAGTTCGCGCAACACCGCAGTGTTCTTCGAAGGCGGCGGCGCCTGCTGGAACAACAGCACCTGCAGCCTGCCCGTCGCCGGTCTGCCGGCCAATGTGCCGCAGCTCTTCGTGCCCCAGGTGCCGCCGGCCACCGACCCGGCCAGCATGGACGGCATGTTCCGCGCCAACGACCCGGCCAACCCGGTGCGCGACTGGAACATCGTCTACATCCCCTATTGCACCGGCGACATCCATGTCGGCTCGGCGACCAAGGTCTACACCAGCATCGCCAACCCGGCGCTGGGTCTGCCGGCCGGCCAGCCGCTGGCCATCGAACATCGCGGCTTCGACAACTTCATGGTCGTGCTCGACTGGATGAAGCGAAACCTGCGCCAGCCGCACAAGCTGCTGGTCGCCGGCTCCAGTGCCGGTGGCTATGGCGCCACCGCCAACGCGCCCTGGCTGGCGCGCGTCTGGCGCGGCGCTCAGCTCTACGTGATGGCCGACGGCAGCCAGGGCGTCACCGTGCCCGGCTTCGATGCCGGCAACCCCGGCCGCAACAGCTGGAACCCGCAGTTTGAACCGAGCACCTTTGGCCAGGGCGATGTTCCCGGCATCGAGCTGATGCGCCATGCGGCACGGGCTGACCGCAATGGCCGCTACGCACAGTTCACCACCGCCCTGGATGGCGTGCAGATCCAGTTCTACGGCGCCATGGTGCAGGGCTATGGCGGGGCCAGTTGCCCCAACCTCGCCGTCGACTGGCACAACAAGGCGGTCGATCAACTCGCCGCCGACGACGCCGAGTTGCGCAACTACCGGCATTACGTCGCCGCCGGCGGCTTCCACACCTTGCTGCGCTCGCCGCTGTTCTACACCGAGAGCTCGGCCGGGCCGAGCTTCGCGAGTTGGCTGAGCGACATGCTGGCCGGTCAGGGCCAGGGCGGGCAGGGGCCGCGCAACGGCCAGGGCCATGGCCAAGGCAACCACTGGGACAGCGTGGCCTGCCCCGGCTGCCTGGCGCGGCTCGCCTGCCCCTGAAGGCCTTGATGCCGGCAGCTGAGTCAGCTGTTTGGGCAGGCTTCGGGCAATTCAGTGGGTGGCAGACCCTCGCCTGACGCGACACTCGCGGCCATTGCCCGAAACCCCTTGCTTCGATGCCCTGGCTGCGTCCTGTCGTTTTCCTGTCGCTGTTGCTCGCGCTCTTGCCCCTGGGGCAGGCGGCGCCCTTGATCACCACCGTCGACGGCCCGGCGACGGTGATCCAGGGGCTCAGGCGCGTCGAGGCCGTCGAAGGCTTGCGCCTGACGGCCGGCGACATCGTGCAGACCGGCGCGAACAGCGTCTGGCTGCGCCTGGAGTGGCCGGATGGTCGGCAGATCAGCCTCGGGCCGGATTCGGCGCTGTTGCTGTCGCCGCGCCTGCCCGGTGCACGCGGCGCGGCCGCGGCCTATTTGCTCAGCGGCACCGCCAAGACGCGGGCCGGGCTGGCCAGCGCGGCGGTCGATGTCGATGCGGCCGGCGGCGACTACGTGCTGCAACTGCGCCCCGACGGCTGGGGCTTGTTCGCCGAGTCGGCGGCGCTGAACCTTCGCCCGGCCGGTGCCGGCGCCCGGGCGCTGGCGGGCGGCCTCTTCCTGTCCAGCCAGGCGGGCAAGTTGCAGCAGCTGCCGCGGCCGGACGCCGGGTTCATCGCCAGCCTGCCGCGCCCCTTCCTGGACAGCCTGCCGGCGCGCGCGGCGCAGCTGCTTGAGCACAAGCCGCCGCTGCCCAAGCCGCTCGGCGCGCCGGGCTATGCCGAGCTGCGCGGCTGGCTGAGCGCCGAGCCGGCGCTGCGCCAGTCGCTGCTGCCGCGCTGGCGCCCGCTGCTGCGCGACGCGGCCTTCCGTCGCGAGCTGGACAAGAATCTCGCCCTGCACCCGGAATGGCAGCGCATCCTTTACCCGCCCGCTGCTGCCGCCAGCGCGCCCTGAGTTCGGAGTCAACATGAAGCTGCTCGTCAAGTTCAACCTCGTCTTTCTGCTGGTCTTCGCGCTGGGGCTGGGGGCCGCCAGCCTGGTCGCCAAGGATCTGTTGCAGCGCAACGCCGAAACCGTGGTGCTCGACCGCGCCCGGCTGTTGATGACCAAGTCCAGCGCGGTCGCCGACTACACCGCCACCCAGGTCGCGCCGCTGCTGCAGACGCAGATGAAGTACAGCTTCCTGCCGCAGTCGGTGCCCAGCTACTCGGCCGCCGAGGTGCTCGGTTCGCTGGCCAAGGAGTACCCGGACTACCACTTCAAGGCGGCGATGCTCAACCCGACCAATCCGCGCGACCGCGCCGCCGATTGGGAGGCCGATGTCATCCAGCAGTTCCGCAGCAACGCCAAGCTGACCGAGTTCCGGGGCCGTCGCGACACGCCGACCGGCCCCTCGCTCTACATCGCTCAGCCCATCCGCATCAGCAACCCGGCCTGCCTGCAATGCCACAGCACGCCGGAGGCGGCACCCAAGCCCCTGCTCGAGCGCTACGGGCCGTCCAACGGCTTTGGCTGGACGATGAACGAGGTGCTGGGCGCGCGCGTCGTTTCGGTGCCGATGGCCGTGGCCCTTGAGCAGGCCGACCATGCGTTCGCGGTGGTCATCGGCCTGCTGGCCGCCGTCTTCCTGGCCATGGGCGCGGCGCTCAACCTGATGCTGTGGTGGCTGGTGATCCGGCCGGTGACGCGGCTGTCGGCCTTGTCCGATCGCGTCAGCAAGGGCGAGCTCGATGCGCCGGAGTTCGGCGCCGGCTCGCGCGACGAGATCGGCACCCTGGCCGAGTCCTTCGGCCGCATGCGCAAGAGCCTGGTGCATGCGATGAAGCTCCTCGACAGCTGAGATGCAACATCCCCGCAAGCTGGGCAAGTACCCGATCACCGGCGTGCTCGGCCAGGGCGCGATGGGCGTGGTCTACCGCGCCCATGACCCGGTCATCGAGCGCACGGTGGCCATCAAGACCATCCAGCGTGAACTGGTCGGCGACTGGGAACAGGCCGACGGCATGGTGGCGCGCTTTCGCAACGAGGCCAAGGCAGTCGGCCGCCTCGCCCACCCGGGCATCGTCGCCATCTACGAGTACGGCGAGGACGGCGACACCGCCTTCATCGCGATGGAGTTCGTCGAGGGGCAGAACCTCGAGTCGCTGCTGCGCCAGCGTGGCGGCGAGCCGCTGCCCGAGCCCGAACTGCTGTCCTTGATGGACCAGTTGCTCGACGCGCTGCAGGCCGCCCATGGGCAGTCGGTCTGGCATCGCGACGTCAAGCCGGCCAATCTGCTGTTGACGCCGACCGGCCAGGTCAAGCTGACCGACTTCGGCATCGCGCGGATTGCCAACATGGCGCTGACGCGCATCGCCTCGTCGATCGGCACGCCGGGCTACATGGCGCCCGAGCAGTACATCGGCGACGACATCAGCCACAAGGTCGACCTGTTTGCCGCCGGCGTGCTGCTCTACCGCCTGCTCACCGGGCAGATGCCGTTCGCCGGCACTCCCGAGCAGGTCATGTACAAGGTGCTCAACGAGGTCGCGGTGCCGCCCAGCCAGCGGGCCCCCGGTCGCTGCCCGCCCTTCTACGACGCGCTGGTGATGCGCGCGCTGGCCCGGCAGCCGGAACAGCGCTGGGCCAGTGCCGCCGAGTTCCGCGACGCGCTGACCCAGCGCGGTGTGCCGCTGGAGCCCACGCTGATCGCCGCGCGTGCGCCGGCTCCCGACGCCACCGTGCTGATGGGGCGGCCGTCGAGCAGCGGCAGCCTGGCCGAGGTCTGGACGACCGCCGCCAACGCCAGCGCGCTGGCCGAGGTCGAGCGGGCGCTGGCCACGGTGATGGGGCCGATCGCCAAGGCCATCGTGCGCCAGGAGGCCAGGCGATGCGGCGACCTGGACAGCCTCTGCGAGGCGATCGCCCAGCACATCCCCAGCGAGGCCGAGCGGCTGCAGTTCGTCTCCGGCGTCGGTGCGCGCAGCGGCGCCACGGCGCGCCGCACGCAGGCGCCGAGCACGGCGCCGGGCAGCGCTGCCGGTGGTGGCAGCCGCGGCGGTGTTGCGCTGACGGCGCGGCCGCAGGAAGCCCTCAGCGAGGCCTGCGTCGCGGCGGCGCAGCCGCTGCTCGCCCAGGTGGTGGGGGTGATTGCCCGCGTCATCGTCAAGCAGGCGGCGGCCAAGGCCAACGGCAAGGCGGACTTTGTCGAGCGCCTGGTGGCGGCCGTCGAGCCGGCGGATCAGGCCAAGGTTCGCAACCTGCTGCAAAGGCTCTGATTCAACGGGGCGGCCAGCGCCACCAGGTCCACGCGACCAGCAGCGCAAAGCCGCTGTAGACCAGCGTGAACACCCAGGCGGGGGCCTCGTAGAACAGCAGCCGGCCCACCCAGTGGGCGATGAAGCCCTGGCCGTGCAGCGGCTGGCCGGCCTGCAGGCGCAGCCAGGCTTCCAGCGTGGTCAGCGGGCATTCGATGCCCAGCCAGGCCTCGACAACGACGATGGCGATGGCCAGCAGATGCAGCCGGCGCCAGCCGCGCTGCGCCGTCCAGAACCAGGCTCGGGCGGCGCCCAGCATGACGAGCAGCGGCCCGGCGACGACGAAGACGACGAGGGCTGCGTGCAGCAGCAACACGCCATCGGCCAGCAGGGCAGGGCTCACCGCCCGCTCACTCGCGAACGAAACGCGACTCGCGGCCGGCCTGTTCGAGTTGCAGGGCCGGGGCCGGATCGCCGGTCTCGAAGCGGATGCGCAGCGGCGAGACGCGGGCGAAGAACTCGCGTGGACCTTGCCCGAACAGCTCGAACTCGCCCTGGCCGGTGGCCTGGGCGAACAAGCGCGAGCCTTGGGCGCGCACCGTCAGCTTGAAGCCGGGGTTCAGCGCGTAGACGCCGGCCAGCGGGCGCAGCGCCTGCGGATCGAGCACGGCGTCAGCGGCCTCCGCGCCTTCGCGCTGGAACGGCGTCTTGCGGCCGCCTTGCTCGATGAGCAGGCGCTCGGGCGGGCCGGCCTCGCCGGCGAACTCGATCTGCAGCGGCGCCACCTTGGCAAAGAAACGCCTTGGCCCGCTGGCGAACAGTTCGAACTCGCCCTGACCGGTGGCCTGGGCGAACAGCTTGCCGTCGCGCACCCGCACCGTGAGCTTGAACTGCGGCGACGCGGCGTAGATGCCGGCCAAGGGTGCCAGCTGCTCGGCGCTCAGGGTCTGCGCCGCTTGCTCGGTGACGCGGCGCTCGGCCGCCAGATCGCGCAGCGGCAGCTGCTCGTCCATCAAGTGCCTGGCGATGTCGGCCATGTTCAGCGCGGCGTTGGACAGCACCAAGCCGCCGCGCTTCGCGCTCAGGTTCAACCACAGCGAGGCGGTGAAGCCGAAGGTGGCACCGTCGTGCGTCGCCAGCCGCTCGCCGCCGCGCTCGGTCAGCATCCAGCCCAGGCCCATGCGCATGCCCGGCTGCGGCCCCAGGGGGCTGTGCACGCTCAGCGCCAGCGCGAAGGCCCGGCCCAGCGGGTGCTCGAACTGACCCAGGGCCGCCAGGCCGAATCGGGCCAGCTGCGCGGCGCTCATCACGATGGCACCAGCGCCGGCTGTCGCGACGCTGAACTGCCAGGCCGGCACCGGCGCTCCTTGGGCGTTGTGACCTTGCAGGCGGGCCAGCAGGGCCGGCCGTCCCAGGCCCAGCGGCGTGTAGATGCGCTGCTGCAGCAGCTCATCGAGCGGCAGACCGGCACGGCGGGCGAGCAGCCAGGCCAGCAGGCCGGTGGCGAAATTGCTGTACTCGAAGGCCTCGTCGCGCCGCCGCGTGGCGCGGTAAGCGCGCAGCGCATCGAGCAGCTGCGCCTCGCTGTAGTCGGCATAGGGATCGGCCTCGTTGGCCGGCTTGAGGTTGGGAGCCAGGCGTGGCAGGCCGCTGCGATGCGTCGCCAGGTCCACATAGCGCAGCGGCTGGTCCTGGCTGTCGCGCAGCGGGAAACCGAGCTGGCCTTCCACCGCCTCGTCGAGTTGCAGCTCGCCGCGCACCACGGCCTCGGCCAGCAGCAGACCGGTGAAGACCTTGCTGACCGAGCCGATCTCGAAGCCATGGGTGTTGGCACTGATGGCGGAGCTGCCCGGTTTGCTGGCCGCGGCCAGCTCCAGCTCGCCGGCAGGCAGCAGCCTGGCCGCGGCCAGGGCCACGCCCTCCAGGGCCAGGCGGTCGACCAGCAACTGGCGAAGCGCCGGGTTCGGGGTGGCGGCCGGCGCGGCTTGCGCCAGGCCGAGGGAGCCCGAGGACGTGAGTAGGCCCGCACAAGCGGTCTGCAGGAGGTGGCGGCGTGACGGCTGCATGGGGATCAATCCTTGGTGGAAGAGGGGCGTTGCCTGGCGGGCGTCTGGATCTTGATGCCGCGGCGGTTCAGGGCCTCACGCAGCAGCATTTCGGCCTGGGCATTGGCGCTGCGCAGCTCCTGGGCGGCAAGGCGCTCGACCTCGGCCCAAAGCGTGGGGTCGACGCGCAGCGCGAAGGCCTTCTTGTCAGGGCTGGCCATGACGGTCGGATGGCGGCTTGGGGAACAGGCGCATCAGCCGCAGGGTGTGCAGGCCCAGCGCCAGCACGAGCAGGTCGACCGGGATCAGCACCCAGTGCTCGTCACGCAGTTGCAGCAGTTCCAGCGCATGCAGGGCGGCGAGCAGCAGCGTGACCCAGGTGGCGATCATCAGCAAATGGGGTTCGAGGCGTTGCAGGCTGGCGGCGCGGCGCTCGCCACTGAACCAGTAATCGGCATGGGGCAGGTTGACGCCGCCACTGCGCAGGCGGCCCAGCAGCGCGACCATGCCGGGGCCACAGAGCAGGGGGACGACCAGCCCGATGCCGCCGAGCAGGACCAGGTAGGCGTCACGCGGCATCTCCTTGCCGGGGCTGCCGACCTGCGCCGGCAGCCAGTCGGCGGTGCCGGCAAAGAACACCCCATGCGCCAGCCAGACGGCGAAGAACAGCGCGCGCATCGCCGGTTCAGCTGTACAGGGTGCCGGCGTTGACCACCGGCTGGGTCTCGCGGTCCGAGCACAGCACGACGAGCAGATTGCTCACCATGGCCGCCTTGCGCTCGTCGTCGAGCACGACGATCTCGCGCTCCGACAGGCCTTGCAGCGCCGCCTCCACCATGCTCACCGCGCCCTGCACGATCTTGCTGCGCGCGGCGATGATGGCCTCGGCCTGCTGGCGGCGCAGCATCACCTGGGCGATCTCCGGCGCATAGGCGAGGTGGCTGATGCGCGCGCTGAGCACCTCGACGCCGGCGTCGTCGAAGCGCGCCTGCAGTTCGCACTTCAGCGCCTCGGCCACCGCGTCCTGGCCGCCGCGCAGCGTGGTCGGGCGCTCGCCGTTGCCGGCCTCCTCGCCCTCGTCATAGGCATAGCTGCTGGCCAGGTGGCGGATCGCCGCCTCGGCCTGCACGCGCACATAGGCCTCGTAGTCGTCGACCTGGAACATCGCCTGCGCCGAGTCGCGCACCCGCCAGACGACCACCGCGCTGATCTCGATCGGGTTGCCGCGCTGGTCGTTGACCTTCAGCACCGGCGCGTTCAGATTGCGGTCGCGCAAGCTGATCTTCTTCTTGATCGCCAGCGGATTCGCCCAGCGCAGGCCGGCCTTGCGATCCGAGCCGGTGTAGGCGCCGAACAGGGTCAGCACCGCCGCCTGGTTGGGGTGCAGCATGTAGAGCCCGGCCAGCGCGATGAGGCCGAGGATGAGCGTCGGCACCGCCAGCAGCGGCTGGCCGCCGCGCAGCATCAGCACGGCCAGGCCGAGCAAGGTCAGGCCGACCACGATCATCAGGTAGCCGTCGGCGGAGTTGGCCTTGCTCTCCTGCACGGGGGGTTTGGCTTGGGCGGTCATCGTGGCTCCGGGATTGGTGTCAAAGTGATATCACTTTAATCGCTTCCGTCCGACCCGCGCAAGCGGTTTTTTCACCGGCCATGCCGGCCTTTGTGCAGCCTGTCGCATCGCGCTGGCCGCTTCCCATCGGGCTGGGCAGCATGCGCGGCTTTGATCTGGAGCCTTCGCATGTCCTTGTTCACGATCCGCCGCGCGCCCTGGCTGCTGAGCAGCGCTCTGCTGCTCAGTCCGCTGGCCGCGCTGGCCCAGGCATTGCCCGACGCCGCCGCCGTCGCCCGCTACGCGAACGAGCTGCTCGACGCGCAGCGCCTGGCCGCCGATGCGCCCGGCATGACGCTGCTCGTCGCGCGCGACCAGGAGCTGCTGGTCAAGACCGCCCGCGGCGCCGCCAGCATCGAGCTGGGCGTCGCGCTTCGGCCCGAGCACCAGATGCGCCTGGGCTCGATCACCAAGCAGTTCGCCGCCGCCAGCCTGCTGCGCCTGATCGACGAGGGCAAGGCCAGGCTCGACGATCCCCTGAGCAAGTTCCTGCCCGACTACCCGAACGGCGCTGCGATCACCTTGCTGCAGCTGCTCAACCACAGCTCGGGCGTGAAGAGCTACACCGGCATCGCCGGCTATATGGGCAATCCGATCCGCCGCGACCTGACGACGGCGCAGCTGATCGCCGAGTTCAAGGACCAGGCGGTCGACTTCGCGCCGGGGACCCAGCATCGCTACAACAACAGCGGCTATGTGCTGCTCGGTGCCGTCGTCGAGGCGATCAGCGGCAAGCCCTGGCACGAGTTCATCGAGCAGCAACTGCTGCAGCCGGCCAAGGTGGCGGTGGCCTACGAGGCGCCGGGCCGCTTGCTGCCTGGCATGGTCAGCGGCTACACCCGCGGGCCGCAGGGCGTGGCGCCGGCCCGTCTGCTCAGCATGACGCAGCCGCATGCGGCCGGCGCGCTGGTCGGCAATGTCGAGTCGCTCTGGCGCTGGAACCAACTGCTGCACGAGGGCGGTCTGCTCAAGCCCGAGAGCTACCGCGCGATGATCACGCCGCAGGGCGCGGCCAAGGGCGCGAACTATGGCTTCGGCATTGCGACCGGTCAGCTGCGCGGCGCGCCCCTGCTGCAGCACGGCGGCGGCATCTTCGGCTTCAACACCCAGCTGCTCTACCTGCCGCAGCAGCGCATCACCGTGGCCTTGCTGCGCAATAGCGATGGCGGTGGCAGCAGTCTCGAGACCCTGAGCCGTCAGCTCGCCGCCTTTGCCGCCGGCAAGCCGTATCCGTCGATTCAGCGGGTGGCGCTGAAGCCCGCGCAGCTGAAAGACTATGAGGGCGTCTATGGCCGCGACAAGGACAGCCGCACCGTTCGCGTCGTCGACGGCGTGCTGCAGTCCACGCGCAGCGGCAGCCGACCGATCGCGCTGACGCCGCTGGGGCAGGACCGCTTCGCCTTCGCCGACAGCGTCGCGCAGCTGCAGTTCCAGCGCGGCGCTGACGGCAGGATCAGCGGCCAGGTCTTTTACCCGGATGCCGACGAGGCCGGCGGCGGCAGCGAGGCCTGGTCGCGCAGCGGCGATCTGCCGCAGCGCGCCGAGGTCCAGCTCAGCGACGCGCAGCGACAGGTCTTGCTGGGCAGCTATGCGAACGAGCGCCTCGAGATCCGCATCTACGTGGACGACAAGGGCGTGCTGCGCGGCCAGGCCGTGGGCCAGGGTCCGGTGACGCTGAAGGCGACGAGCCCGCGCGAGCTGTTCCTCGTCGAGGTCGACGCGACGCTGAGCTTTGCACCGGCCGAAGGCCCTGCGCAGGCCATGACCCTGCAGCAGGGTCCCGGCCGCTTCGAACTGAAGCGCAAGCCCTGAGTGCAGCCTGTCCCCGCGCCGCTGCAGCCTGTCGGATGCAGCGGGCGGGGCGGGGGGCGCGTCGGCAGCATGCGCGGCTTTTCACCTGGAGCCCCGATGACGCCCTTCCCCCATTCCTCCTTGCAGCGCGGGCTCGGCCTGCTGGCCGGTCTCGCGCTGCTGGCCGCCCCGGTCTGGGCGAGCCTGCCCGATGCGGCCGCGGTCGCCCGCTACGCCGACGAGCTGCTGGCCGCCGAGCGCATCGACCCGCAAGGCCCCGGTCTGGCCCTGCTGGTGGCGCGCGGCGACGAGCTGCTGCTGAAGACGGCGCGCGGCATGGCCAGCGTCGAGCTCGGCGTGCCGCTGCAGGCCGATCACGCGCAGCGCCTGGCCTCCATCACCAAGCAGTTCAGCGCCGCGCTGCTGCTGCGCCTGGTCGACGAGGGCAAGGCCAGGCTTGACGACCCGCTGAGCAAGTACCTCCCCGACTTTCCCCAGGGCGCCGGCATCACCCTGGCCCAGCTGCTCAACCACAGCTCGGGCGTGAAGAGCTATTCCAGCCCGCCGGACTACCGCCGCGTCGGCGTGCGCCGCGACCTCAGCACGCCGGCGCTGATTGCCAGCTTTCGCGACCTGCCACCGGACTTTGCGCCGGGCAGCGCCTGGGCCTACAACAACAGCGGCTATGCGCTGGTCGGCGCGGTCATCGAAACCATCACCGGCCAGCCCTGGCACGAGGCCTTGCGCCAGCGGCTGCTGGAGCCTGCGGGGCTGGCCATCCTGTACCCGGCGCCCGAGCGTCTGATTCCCGGCCTGGCCGCCGGCTACACGCGCGCGGCGCAGGGCTGGGCGCCGGCCTCGCCCATGAGCATCAGCCAGGCCCATGCCGGCGGTGCGCTGGTCGGATCGGTGGAGGCGTTGTGGCGCTGGAACCAGCTGCTGCACGAGAAGGGCCTGCTCAAGCCGGCCAGCTACCAGCAGATGATCACGCCGATCGGCGCGGCCAAGGCCGAGGGCTATGGCTATGGCCTCTTCAGCGGCAGCCTGCGCGGCATGCCCACGCTGGAGCATGGCGGCGGCATCCTCGGCTACACCACGCAGATGCACTACCTGCCGCAGCAGCGCATCACCGTGGCGGTGCTGCGCAATAGCGATGGCTCGGGGGCCGGCATCGATCGCCTGGCGCGCCAGCTCGCCGCCTTTGCCGCCGGCAAGCCCTACCCGGCGCTCAAGCCGGTCGCGCTGGCGCCCGAACAGCTCAAGGCCTACGAGGGCATCTACAGCCAGGGTGGCGACAGCCGGCGGCTGCGTGTGCTCGCCGGCCGCCTGGCGATCCAGCGTGCGGGCAGCCCGCCGCTGCCGCTGACGCCACTGGGCAAGGACCGCTTCGCCGTCGGCCAGGGCTTGGCGCAGATCCAGTTCGACCGCGATGCCGAGGGCCGCATCAGCGCCCAGCGCCACTACGCCGATGCCGACGAGCTCGGCGGCGCAGCGCAGCACTGGGCGCGCAGCGGCGACCTGCCGCAGCGGCCGGAGATCGCACTCAGCGAGGCGCAGCGCCAGGCCCTGCTCGGCGACTACGCCGGCGAGCGCCTGCGCCTGAAGGTCTTCATCGACGCCCAGGGTCAGCTGCGCGCCCAGGTGCCGGGTCAGCCGCCGGTGACGCTGAAGGCGAGCAGTCCGCGCGAGCTGCAGATCGTGGAGATCGACGCCACGCTGCGCTTCGCACCGGGCGAGGGGCAGGCCGCCGCGGTGGAGCTGGAGCAGGGGGCCGCGCGCGTGCCGATGAAGCGCCAGTCCTGAGCGGCTCAGGCATCGGCCGCCGCGCGTATCGCGGCGGTCACGCGAGCCTGCAGGTCCGGCGCCCGCGCGTCGACGACGACCCGCTCCGGCATGCTGCGCAGCCAGGTGATCTGGCGCTTGGCGAGCTGGCGCGTGGCCGCCTGGGCGCGCTCGCGCAGGCGGGAAACATCTGGCGGATCGGCCGCGTCCAGCGCCTCCCAGGCCTGGCGGTAGCCGACGCAACGCATGCTGGGCAGCTCCACGTTCAGATCGCCGCGGGCGCGCAGGGCGCGCACCTCGTCCAGGAAGCCGGCCGCCAGCATGGCGTCGAAGCGTGCGTCCAGGCGCTGGTGCAGCCAGGCGCGGTCCTCGGTCTCGATGCTGATCAGAGGCCAGTCCACGCCCGGCTCCTTGGGTGCATCGGCATGCCAGGCGCTCAAGGGGCGCCCGCTGACGCGGAAGACCTCGAGCGCACGCTGGATGCGCTGCGCATCGGTGGGGGGCAGACGGGCGGCGGTGACCGGGTCGACGGCGGCGAGTTCTGCATGCAGCACCGGCCAGCCGCGTTCCAGCGCCTCGGCGTCGAGCTGCGCACGGATCGCCGGGTTGCTCGCCGGCAACTCGGACAGACCGTCGCGCAGCGCCTTCACGTAGAGCATGGTGCCGCCGACGAGCAGCGGCAGGCGACCGCGCGCTGCAATCTCGGCGGCCAAGCGCTTGGCGTCGCGCACGAACTGCGCCGCCGAGTAGCTGGCGAGCGGATCGAGGATGTCGATCAGATGGTGAGGCACCGCGGCCAATTCCGACGAGGTCGGCTTGGCCGAGCCGATGTCCATGCCCCGGTAGACCAGCGCCGAGTCGACGCTGATGATCTCCAGCGGCAGTTCCTGGGCGAGCGCCAGCGCGGCGCCGGTCTTGCCGGCGCCGGTGGGGCCCACCAAGAGGACAGGCCTCAGAACTTTTCCCAGGGCGCCAGGTAACGCCATTGCCCCTGCGGCAGGTGGCTGAGCGGAATGCGGCCGATGCGCACGCGCTTGAGCGCCAGCACCTGCAGGCCGACGGCCTCGCACATGCGGCGGATCTGGCGCTTGCGGCCCTCGCGCAGCACGAAGCGCAGCTGGTCCTCGTTAGCCCAGCTGACCTTGGCCTCGCGAAGCTGCACGCCGTCGAGTTCCAGGCCATGGTTCAGCAGGGCCAGTTGCGCGGCCGGGAAGCTGTGCATCGGCGACTCGCCCTCGGCCAGGCCGGGCAGGGCGACGCGCACCAGGTACTCCTTCTCGATGTCGGAGTCGTCGCCGATCAAGGCCTTGGCGACGCGGCCGTCCTGCGTGAAGACGAGCAGGCCGGTCGAGTCGATGTCCAGCCGGCCGGCGGGGGCCAGCCCGCGCAGATGCCCCGGGTTGAAGCGCAGCTTGTCGCTCAGCGGGTCCTCGCTCCAGCGGCTCTCGGCATGGATCAGGCTGACCGCCGGTTCGTAGCCGTCCTCGGGCTGGCCGGAGACCACGCCGATCGGCTTGTGCAGCAGGATGGTGACGCGCTGCGCCTGCTGGTGGCGGGCGGCCTCGTCGATGCTGATCTCGGCGTCCGGTGCAATGCGCTGGCCGAGCACCGCCAGCTTGCCGTCGACCTTCACCCAGCCGGCGAGGATCCACTCGTCGGCCTCGCGGCGCGAGGCCAGGCCGCGCTCCGCCATCACCTTGGACAGGCGTTCGCCATCGCCCTCGGTGTTGGTGCGCTCGGGGGCGACCCGAGGCGGACGCTCTGCGAGATGTTCATCGCGACGCGGCGGCGGACGATCGCCGTAGCTGGCACGGTCATCGCGGCGGGGAGGGCGATCACCGAAAGACCCAGCAGGGCCATCGCGACGGGGCGGGCGATCGCCGTAGCTACCACGGTCATCGCGGCGCGGCGGACGGTCACCGAAAGATCCGGGCGGGCCATCGCGACGGGGCGGGCGATCGCCGTAGCTACCACGGTCATCGCGGCGCGGCGGACGGTCACCGAAAGATCCGGGCGGGCCATCGCGACGGGGCGGGCGATCGCCGTAGCTACCACGGTCATCGCGGCGCGGCGGACGGTCGCCGAAAGATCCGGGCGGGCCATCGCGACGGGGCGGGCGATCGCCGTAGCTACCGCGGTCATCGCGGCGCGGCGGACGATCACCCTCGGCCCTGCGGGCCGGACGGTCCGAAGGACCGGCAAATGAGCCGGGCGGGCCATCGCGGCGCGGCGGACGGTCGCCGTAGCCACCGCGGTCATCGCGACGGGGCGGACGATCGCCGAACGAGCCGGGTGGGCCATCGCGGCGCGGCGGACGGTCGCCGTAGCTACCGCGGTCATCGCGACGGGGAGGGCGATCACCGAAAGACCCAGCGGGGCCATCGCGACGGGGCGGGCGATCGCCGTAACCACCGCGGTCATCTCGGCGGGGCGGGCGGTCAGCAAACGAACCCGACGGACCGTCACGGCGCGGCGGGCGGTCGCCGTAGCCACCACGGTCATCCCGCCGCGGCGGCCGGTCACCCCGCGGCCCTTCGCCGCGCTGCGGTCGCTGCGCGTCACGCAGCGCGCGCGCCTCGCGCTCCGCCTGGGCCTCGGCCAGCGTCGGCCTGGCCTTGTTCTTCAGCGCGCCCATGCCGCGTACCGGTGCGCGGTCACTGCGCGGTTTGGCATCTGCCTTGTTCTTCAGGCTCAGCGTGGGCTTGTTCTTCTTGTTGTCGTCGTCGGTGTCGCTCATGGTGCGAGCCTTTCAGGAGGGGCGCTTCTCAGCGCTGGGGGGAAACAAGCGAAGACTAACGGCCGCGCAGGAAAAGCGCGTCGAGATCTTTCATCGTCAGCTGGCGCCAGGTCGGGCGCCCGTGATTGCATTGGTCGGCGCGCTCGGTGGCTTCCATGTCGCGCAGCAGCGCGTCCATTTCGGTCAGCGTCAGCTGGCGATTGGCGCGCACCGCGGAATGGCAGGCCATGGTGGCGAGCAGTTCGTGCTGCGCGCGCTCGAGCACGCCGGAATGGCCATGTGCGGCCAGCTCGGCCAGCACCTGGCGGCACAGCGGCACGAGGTCGGCGTCGGCGAGCAGCTGCGGGCGGCCACGCAGCGCCAGCTGCTGGCTGGACAGCGGGCTCAGGTCCAGGCCGAGCTGCTGCAGCGCCGCCTGCTGGCTCTCTGCGGTGGCGATCTCCAGCGCCGAGGCGGCGAAGACCAGCGGGATCAGCAGCGGCTGGGTTTCCAGCTGCCGCGCCGCCTGCGCCTTCAGGCGCTCGTAGAGCACGCGCTCGTGGGCGGCGTGCATGTCGACAACGATCAGGCCCTGGCGGTTCTCGGCCAGGATGTAGACGCCATGCACCTGGGCGAGGGCGCGGCCCAGCGGCAGATCGAGCGGCTCTTGGCTGGCCGGCAGTGCTGGCGGTGCGACGGCCTCGGTCGCGCCGAGGCGGGCCAGCCAGGCATCGCGCGAGGCGGGCGCCGGGCCGCTGGCCGGCGTCGGCGCGGCGAAGTAGGCCGCTTCGCGCTGGCTCAGCGGCATCGCCTCCTGCACCGGTCGCGTCGCCCAGGCGGCGGCGACCGGGTTGCCGCCTTCCCGCGCCAGCAGCGGCTCGGCGGCGGGCTCAAGCGCATAGGCAGCCGGCGCCGTCTCGGCGACCGCGGCGCGGCTCTGCGCCAGTGCCTCGACGGCGAGCCGACGCAGCTGTTGGTGCAGGCCGCGGCTGTCGCGGAAGCGCACCTCGATCTTCGTCGGGTGCACGTTCACGTCGACCAGCTCGGGCGCGATGTCGATGCTGATGAAGTAGCTGGGCTGGCGCTGGCCGTGCAGCACATCGTCGAAGGCCGAGCGCAGCGCGTGGGCCAGGGTGCGGTCGCGCACATAGCGGCCGTTCACATACAGGTATTGCTGGTCGGCGCGGGCGCGTGCCGCCTCGGGCAGGCCGAGCCGGCCCTCGATGCGCAGCTGCGGCACCTCCCAGGCCAGGCCGCGACTGGCCTCGACGAAGTCCGCGCCCAGCACCTCGGCCAGGCGCGTCGCCGCGTCCTGGGTCGGCCGCCATTGCTCCAGCAGCTTGCCCTCGTTCCATAGCGAGAAGGCGACGCCCGGGTGCACCAGCGCGATGCGGCGCAGGGTTTCGACGCAATGCGCCTGTTCGGTCGCCTCGGTCTTCAGGAACTTGCGCCGCGCCGGCGTGTTGAAGAACAGCTCGCGCACCTCGACCGTGGTGCCGCGGCCGCGCGCCGCCGGGCGCAGCTCGCCGCTGCGCGCGTCAAGCCGCGTGGCGTGGGGTGCATCGGCCGTGCGGCTGGTGATACTCAGGTCGCTGACCGAGGCGATCGCCGCCAGCGCCTCGCCGCGAAAGCCGAAGCTGGCCACCGCCTCCAGCTCGGCCAGCGAGGCGATCTTGCTGGTCGCATGGCGCTTGAGCGCCATCGGCAGTTCCGCAGAAGGGATGCCGGCGCCATCGTCCTCCACCGAGACGGCGCGGATGCCGCCACCCGAAAGCCGCACGGTGATCTGGCTGCTGCCGGCATCCAGCGCGTTGTCCAGCAGCTCGCGCAGCACCGAGGCCGGCCGCTCGACGACCTCGCCGGCGGCGATCTGGCTGATCAGCTCGTCGGGCAGTTCGCGAATCGGGCGGCGGGTGTCCTGGGCAAGGGCGTCGTCAAGCATTTGCCGCCATTGTCCCAGCCCCACAGCTTCAGGGGGATCTGGCGGCCGGCTCGCCCGGGCGACGCCACAATCCGCGGCCATGGAAATCGTCCACTTTCTGATCGACTTCATCCTCAACGTCGACGAGCACATCGGTGCCTTCGTCGCCGCCTACGGGGTCTGGGTCTACGCGCTGCTGTTCGCCATCGTCTTCGTCGAGACCGGCCTGGTGGTCATGCCATTCCTGCCCGGCGACTCGCTGCTCTTCGTCGTCGGCGCGCTCTGCGGCGCCGGGCTGATGAACCTGCCGCTGGCGATGACCGTGCTCATCGTCGCGGCCATCCTCGGTGACCAGACGAATTACCACATCGGGCGCTATTTCGGCCCCAAGGTCTTTCAATGGGAGCACAGCCGCTTCTTCAACAAGAAGGCCTTCAACGCTGCCCATGAGTTCTACGAGCGGCACGGCGGCATCACCATCATCATTGCCCGCTTCATGCCCTTCATCCGCACCTTCGCGCCCTTCGTGGCCGGCGTCGCCGAGATGACGCGCAGCAAGTTCACCGCCTACAACGTCATCGGCGCGCTGATCTGGGTGATCAGCCTGACCCTGCTCGGTTACGCCTTCGGCAACCTGCCCATCGTCAAGGAGCACATGAGCAAGGTGATCTGGGCGCTGATCATCATCCCCGGCCTGATCGCGATCTTCAGCGGCTGGCGGGCGCAGCGGGCCAGCACCCTCAAGGCCTAGCATGACGAAGCCCTTGAATGGCCAGCGCGTGCTGGTCGCCGGCGCCAGCCGCGGCATCGGCCGCGCCATCGCCGACCAGTTTGCCGCTGCCGGCGCCGGACTCAGCCTTTGTGCTCGCACGCCGTTGCCCTTGGAGCAGGCGCGCGACGCGCTGTCGCGGCACGGCGGCCAGGTGCACGCCCAGGTTTGCGATCTGGCCGATGCGGCGTCCATCAGCGCCTGGGTGCAGGCTGCGGCGAGTGCGCTCGGCGGCATCGACATCCTCGTCAACAACGCCTCCGGTCTGGGCATGGGCGACGACGAGGCCGGCTGGGCGGCCTGCCTGAACGTCGACATCATGGCCATGGTGCGCAGCTCGCAGGCGGCGCTGCCCTGGTTGCGCGAGTCCGCTGTTGCCGGCCGGGGCCCGAGCATCCTGAACCTGTCCTCGATCTCCGCCTACCGCCCCTCGGTGCGCGCGCCCGCCTATGCGGCGGCCAAGGCGGCGATGAACAGCTACACGAGCAGCCAGGCGGCGATGCTGGCCCGCGACGGCATCCGCGTCAACGCGATCGCGCCCGGCTCGGTCGAGTTCCCCGGCGGGCTGTGGGAGCAGCGCCGCGAGCAGGAGCCCGAGCTCTACCAGCGAACGCTGCGCAGCATTCCCTTCGGCCGCCTGGGCAGGCCCGAGGAGGTTGCCGAGGTGGCGCTGTTCCTGGCCTCGCCGGCAGCGCGCTGGATGACCGGCCAGGTCTTGAGCGTCGACGGCGGCCAGCTGCTCGGGGTCTGAGGTGAACCAATCGCTGAACCCCTGGCTGCTGGCGGCCGCCGCCGGCAGCCTGATCGCCGCCTTGCTGCACCTGGGCTGCATCGCTTTCGGCGCGCCCTGGTACCGGGCGATGGGCGCCGGCGAGGGCATGGCTCGCCTGGCCGAGGCGGGCTCCTGGCGCCCGACCCTGATCACCTTGGCCATCACCGCGGTGCTGCTGGTCTGGGCGCTGTTCGCGCTGTCCGGCGCCGGCGCGATCCGGCCCTTGCCGCTGACCAAGCTGGCCCTCCTGGCGATCAGCGCCGTGCTGCTGCTGCGCGGCCTGGGCTTCGTGTTCCTGCAGCCCTACTTCCCCGGCAACAGTGCCACCTTTTGGGCGGTCAGTTCCGGCTTCTGCCTGTTGCTGGGTGGCCTGTATGCAGTCGGCCTCTACCAGCTGTGGGGCCGCGCCTGAGCGGCGGTAAGCCGTTCAGGCCTGCGCCTCCAGGTCGCGCTTGAGCGACTCGGGCAGCTTGAGCTGGCGGGCCAGCTCGTCGAGGTAGGCGCGTTCCATGAAGCTGGTTTCGTCGGCGACCAGCAGGCTGGCCAGGTAGACCTCGGCGGCCTGCTCGGGCGCCTTCACGGCGGCGGCCACCTCGGCGGGGTCTAGCGGCCGGCGCAGCTCCTGCTCCAGCCAGGCACGCTCGCTGGGTTCGGCGTTCTGGCGCTGCAGTTCGGCCTCGATCAGGCCGCGCTCCCGATCGTCGACATGGCCGTCGGCCTTGGCCGCGGCGATCATGGCCTTGAGCATCAGCCGGCTGTGCAGCTCCAGTTCGGGCGCGGCCAGCTGGGGCGGCTGGGCCTGGGTGGGCGCTGGCCACGGGTTGGCAGCCGGCGGCTGTGCCGCCTGCTGCTGGTTGCGCTGATGCTGCTCGTAGATCTTCCAGGCCGCGTAGCCGAGCGCGGCGACGCTGCCGTACTTGACCGCCTTGCTGCCCATGCCGCCGAGCTTGCGGCTCTTGTTGCCCAGCAGCAGGCCGAGCGCGCCGCCGACCGCGGCCCCGGCACCGACCTGCTCCCAGCGGACGTCCTGGCTGCCGCGCGCCGCGGTCTGGCCGGCGGCCTGCATCAACCCTTCAAGCAACTTCCCGAAACTCATGCGTCCTCCTGGTTCAGAAACCGAAGGGTAGGCCAAAGTAGAAAAAGCCCAGCAGCAGTGCGGTCCAGCTGATCAGGAAGGCCACCGAGTAGGGGAACATCATGATCATCATGTCGCCCAGGCTGAAGTTCGGCTGGTACTTGCGCATGAAGGCCAGCACCACGCCGGCATACGACATCATCGGCGTGATGATGTTGGTGCAGGAGTCGGCGACGCGGTAGGCGGCCGCCACCACATCCGGCGTCATCGCCGGGTTCACCATGTAGAGCATGGGCACGAAGATCGGCCCGAGCAGCATCCACTTCGAGGTCAGGCCGCCGACGACGAGGTTGATCAAGGCGGTCAGCACGACGAAGCCGAGCAGCAGCAGCAGCGGCGACTCGCGCAGGCCCAGCGCCAGCAGGCCTTGCGCGCCCAGGTGGGTGAGCAGCGCGCCCAGGCCCGAGTAGCTCAAGAGGGCCAGGAAGTTGTAGCAGAAGAAGGTCAGCACCAGGATGTAGCCCATGGTGTTCATCGACGCGACCATGGCCTTGACGACGTCCATGGTGCTTCGGAACACGCCGGCGGCGACGCCATAGGCGCTGCCGACGATGGCGAAGACGATGGAGATCAGCAGGATGACGTTGTTGAGGTAGGGAAGCACCTCGCGGCCGTCCTTCTGGTAGGCGGCCAGCGGCCCGGCGATCAGGCCCCAGACGATCAGGCCGGTGACCGGCAGCGACCAGCCGGCGGCGCGCAGGCCGCGACGCTCGGCGTCGCTGAGCTGCAGCTCGGCGGTGTTCAGACCCTCAGGGCGTTCGAAGGGCTGGCCGGCGAAACGTCGCGCGACGAAGCGCTGCGTGACCCAGGCACCGACACCGGCGAGCAGGAAGGTCGACACGGCGATGAACCAGTAGTTCATCGTTGCCGCGTTCAGCGCCGTGCCGTCGGCGCGCGTGAAGGGCACGCCGGCTGCCTCGGCGAAGGCGCGCGCGTTGTTGCCGACGATGACGTCGACCGGGGTGCCGGGAATCAGGTTGGCGCTGAAACCGGCCGACACGCCGGCAAACGCCGCCGCCATGCCGATCAGCGGGTGGCGACCCAGGCCGGCGTAGAGCAGGCCGGCCAGCGGCACCAGGATCAGGTAGCCGGCATCGGTGGCCAGCGAGCTCATGATGCCCAGGAAGACCAGCAGCAGGCCCAGCCAGCGTTCCGGGATCATGCGGCCGGCGCGCTTGATCAGCGCGCTGAGCAGGCCGCCGTTCTCGGCGATGCCGACCGCCATCATGACGATCAGGATCACCGCCAGCACGCCGCCGCCAAAGCCCAGCCAGTTCTGCAGCAGGGCGTTGTCGAAGATCCAGCGCGTGTGCTCGGCCTCCAGCATGGGCTTGATCTGCTGCTCGACCGCCACGCCGCCGGGACCGGTCGACGTGAAGCGATGACCGCCCAGCAGGGCGGCGACCACGAAGGCCGCCGGCCACAGAAACATGAAGATCAACACCGGATCGGGAATGCGCGCGCCGGCGCGCTCGATCCAGGCCATGACGCCTTTCGTGGCGTTCACGGGGCTGGCGTTTGAGTCGTTGGTGGTCATGAAAAAGCGACAGCGGCTTCGTGGCCGGCGAATGCAGGAAAAAGCCCGCGACGGTAACCGATGCGGGCGGCCACAATCCCCGGCCTTTTCCCCAACTGCCCCCGATGTCGCACCGCCGCGCCCTTGCCCTGATGGTCCTGGTGACCTTGCTCTGGAGCAGTGCCGGCGTGGTCAGCCGGCAGTTGGACAGCGCCCAGGGTTTCGAGGTGACCTTCTGGCGCTCGGCCTTCACCCTGCTCAGCCTGCTGGCCTGGTGGGGATGGCGCGAGGGCAGGGCGGGGCTGGCACCGCTGCTGCGCCGCTCGACGGTGCTCTGGGCCTCCAGCCTGTGCTGGGCGACCATGTTCACCGCCTTCATGCTGGCGCTGACCCTGACCACGGTGGCCAATGTGCTGGTGGTGATGGCGCTCGGTCCGCTGTTCACCGCCTTGCTCGCCTGGCGCTGGCTGGGCCAGGCACTGAGCGCGCGCACGCTGGCGGCGGTCGGTCTGGCCGGGGCCGGCGTGGCGCTGATGTTCGGCCACCAGGGCCTGGCCGCCGGCTGGGGCCCGCTGGTCGCGCTGGCGGTGCCGGTGGCCGCCGCGGTCAACTGGATCGTGCTGCAGCGCCATGGCGGACGCGGGGTGTCGCTGCCGCATGCGGTGGCCTTGGGCGCGGCGATCTCGGCCGCCGCCACGCTGCCGCTGGCTTGGCCGTTTCAGGCCTCGGGCAGCGATCTGGCCTGGCTGGCCCTGCTCGGCGCCACGCAGCTGGCGCTGCCCTGTGTGCTGGTCGTGCACCTGATGCGCGTGCTCAGCGCCACCGAGGTGGCGCTCTTGGCGCTGCTGGAGCTGGTCTTCGGCATCGCCTGGACCTGGATGTTCGCCGGCGAGGCCCTGGGCCCGGCCGCCTTGGCGGGCAGCGCGTTGGTGCTGGTCGGCGTGGCGATCAACGAGCTGCGGCGGCCGCCGGCGCCGCTGGCCTGAGGCGTCCGGCGGGTCGGGAGACCCTGGTCAGCACACGGTTAATTCGCTGAAGTTTCAAAAAATACTGAAACTTCAGCGAAAGTCTTGTCCATCGTCAAGACCGAACGGCCTGCCCATGCCCGATGCCACCGCCCCTCGCGCGACGCTTTCGCCCCTGGTGCGCAGCTTCGTCTCCCATTTCGGCGAAATGGGCAGCCGCTGGGGCATCAACCGCACGGTGGGGCAGATCTACGCGCTGATCTACGTCAGCCCGATCTACCTGAACGCCGACGACATCGCCGAGCGCCTGGAGTTCAGCCGCGGCAATGTCAGCATGGGGCTCAAGGAGCTGCAGGCCTGGCGACTGGTGCGCCTGCGCCATCTGCCGGCCGACCGCCGCGAGTACTTCGAGGTGCCGGGCGACGCCTGGGAGATCTTCCGCACCCTGGCCGAGGAGCGGCGCCGGCGCGAGATCGAACCCACGCTGTCGATGCTGCGCGCCGCCCAGCTGGAGGAGGTGCAGACCGAGTCCGACCGCCATGCGCAGGCGCGCATGAAGGAGATGTACGAGCTGATCGAGCAGCTCTGCCGCTGGATGGACGAGATGCAGCGCCTGGACAGCGAGACCCTGGCCAAGTTGATGAAGATGGGCGCCAAGGTGCAGAAGCTGCTGGAGCTGCCCGGCGTGGCCAAGAGCAGGAAGGCCTGAGCCATGGACAGCCTGCTGCTTTCGCGCATCCAGTTCGCCGCCAACATCAGCTTCCACATCCTGTTCCCGACCATCACCATCGCGCTGGGCTGGGTGCTGCTGTTCTTCCGCCTGCGCTGGCTGAGGACGAAGAACGAGGCCTGGCTGGCCGCCTACCGCTTCTGGACCAAGGTCTTTGCGCTGTCGTTCGCGATGGGCGTGGTCAGCGGCATCGTGATGAGCTTCCAGTTCGGCACCAACTGGCCGGGCTTCATGGAGAAGGCCGGCAATGTCGCCGGGCCGCTGCTCGGCTACGAGGTGCTGACCGCCTTCTTCCTGGAAGCCAGCTTTCTCGGCGTGATGCTCTACGGCCATGGCCGGGTCAGCGAGCGCATGCACCTGGTCGCCACCTTCCTGGTCGCCTTCGGCACGAGCTTGAGCGCCTTCTGGATCCTGGCGCTGAACTCCTGGATGCAGACCCCGGCCGGCGTCGAGATGGTGGGTGGCGAACTGGTCGTGACGAGCTGGATGGAGGTCGTCTTCAACCCCAGCTTTCCCTATCGCCTCGCCCACATGCTGCTGGCCTCGGGGCTGACCGTCGCCTTCCTGATCGCCGGCGTGGCCAGCTGGCAGCTGCTGCGCGGCAAGGTCCAGGCGCACACCGCCACCACCTTGCGCTTCGGCCTGTGGCTGGGCGCCATCCTGATCCCCTTGCAGATCCTCGCCGGCGACCTGCACGCCCTGAACACGCTCAAGCACCAGCCGGCCAAGATCGCCGCCATGGAGGGCATCTGGGAGACCGAGCGCGGCGCGCCGCTGCTGCTGTTTGCCGTGCCCGACGAGGCCGGGCGGACCAATCACTTCGAGCTCGGCATCCCGCATGGCGCGAGCCTGATCCTGACGCACGAATGGAACGGCGAGCTCCAGGGCCTGAACGAGTTCCGGGGTGAGCACCCCCCGGTGGCGCCGGTGTTCTATGGCTTCCGCCTGATGGTCGGCGTCGGCATGGCCATGCTGCTGGTCAGCTGGGGCGGGCTGTGGCTGCAGCGCGGCGGTCGGGCGCTGCCGCGCTGGGCGCTTCGCCTCCTGGCCGCCATGGCCTTCAGCGGCTGGGTGGCGACCCTGGCCGGCTGGTATGTGACCGAGATCGGCCGCCAGCCCTGGATCGTCCACGGCCTGCTGCGCGTCGCCGATGTGGCGACGACCACGCCACCGGCTCACATCGCCTTCACGCTGGCCGGCTACCTGATCGTCTACACGGCGCTGCTGATCGCCTATGTCAGCGTCATCAAGCACATGGCCGAGAAGCCGCTGGCGCTGCCCGAGCCGCAACCTCAGGTGCAGCCCGCATGAACGCCGCCGAGATCCTCCCCGTCGTCTTCCTCGCCCTGATGGGCCTGGCCATGCTGGCCTATGTGGTGCTGGATGGCTACGACCTCGGCGTCGGCCTGCTGCTGCACCGCGCGCGGCCGGCCGAGCGCGACACCATGATCGCCAGCATCGGCCCCTTCTGGGACGCCAACGAGACCTGGCTGGTGCTGGGCGTGGGCGTGCTGCTGATCGCCTTTCCCAAGGCCCATGGCGTGGTGCTGGGTGCGCTCTACCTGCCGGTGGCCGTCATGCTGCTGGGCCTGGTGCTGCGCGGCGTGGCCTTCGACTTCCGCGTCAAGGCGCAGGACGACTGGCAGCCGCTGTGGAACTTCGCCTTCTTTGCCGGCAGCGCGATCGCCAGCGGGGCCCAGGGCTGGATGCTGGGCCGCTACATCACCGGCTTTGCCGAGGGCTGGCCGGCGACCTTGTTCGCCGCGGCCATTGCGCTGCTGCTGCCGGCCGCCTATGTGCTGCTCGGCGCCTGCTGGCTGGTGATGAAGACCGAGGGCGAGCTGCAGCAGCGTGCGGTGCGCTGGGCCAAGCTGGCCTGGCCGCCGGTGGTGCTGGGCATGGGGCTGGTCAGCCTGGCCACGCCGGTGGTCAGCGAGACGGTGCGCGAGCGCTGGTTCTCGCTGCCGGCCTTCTTCGCGCTGCTGCCCATCCCGCTGGCCACCGCGCTCTGCCTGGTCGGCGCGCGCCTGCTGCTGAACAGCAAGGCGGTGCTGGGCAAGGCCTGCGCGCTGCCCTTCGTGCTCGTCATCCTGGTCTTCGTGTTCGGCGCCTTCGGCCTGGCCTACAGCCTGTTCCCCTATGTCGTCATGGACCGCCTGACGATCTGGCAGGCCGCCAGCCACCCGAACTCGCTGATGGTCATCGCCATCGGCTGCGCGATCTCGGTGCCGACCATCGTCGCCTACTCGATCTGGACCTACCGGGTGTTCCGCGGCAAGGTCAGGCCGCTCAGCTATGCCTGAGGAAGTCGGCGATCACCGCGTTGACGGGCTCGGGGTGGGTGACCGGTCCCATGTGCGGCGCCTCGGCAAAGCGCTCGCGGCGCAGCTTCGGCAGGGCGGTTTCCAGCAGGCTGGCGACGCCCAGCGCCGAGGCGCGTGAGCGATCGCCGCTCATCAGCAGGCAGCGGCAGGGCAGGGAGGACCAGGCGGCAAGCGGCGTCGGTTCGTCGAACAAGGCTTGCCAATGCCCCTTGACCGCCGGCATGCCGGCGACCAGGGCCGGGCGCTTGGCCTCCGGCGTGCCGGCAAAGCGGCCATCGCCCATCCAGTAGTCGACGAAGCGCTGTGCCGCCGCCTCCGTCTCGCCGGCATCCAGCAGCGCGGTCGTTTCGGCGGCGATCGCGGCGATCTCCCGCCAGCCTTCGCTTTCGGGCGCGGCGCGCTTGAGCAACGCGAACAGCACCGGCTCGTACAGCGACAGCGAGGCCAGGCGATCGGCGTGGCGCAGCGCGGCCTTGAGCGCCACCGCGCCGCCAAAGGAGTGGCCGACGAGGTGAAAGCGCGGTCCGGCGCGTTCGAACACGGGGGCCAGCGCGTCGACCTCGTCGTCCAGGCGCAGCGGTCGTTCGAAATGCCAGGGCGCCGACTTGCCGCAGCCCTGCAGATCGGGTGCCAGCACCTGGTGATCGACGGCCAGCTGTTCGATCAGCTGCCGCCATTGGCCGGAGCTGCTGGCGCTGGAATGCAGCAGCACGACGACGGGACGACCGGGCGTGCCGGCCTCGCGGAAGAAGGGACGGTTCGACATGGGCCCGATTGTCCGGGCTGACGCGGCGCGCTCCGCTCAGGGCCCGCCGCCCAGCCGCTTCAGCTCGGCCTTGGCCTGCTCGACATCCTTGCCCAGTTCGGCCAGGTAGCGATCGCGCTCCTCGCTCTGCCACTCGGTGCGCGCGAACGTGGTCAGCGGATAGCTCTGCGTGCGGTGCACCACGCCGGCCAGGCGCGGCAGCATGACCCGGTCGGGCATGGCGTCCGGCAGCAACAGAAAGGCCTCGACGTCGCGCAGGCGCAGCGGCATGGCCGGCTGCAGGTCGTGCAGCAGCAGGCCGTGGACGCTCAGTGGGATGGCTTGTTCGCCGCGGCCCAGCTCCTCGTTGAACAAGGCCAGCGCGACCGGCTGGCCCTTGGCGTCGTCGACCCGCGCGCTGACCACGTAGCGGCCGGCGCGCAGCACCTCGGCACGCAGCGTCAGCTGCAGGCTGCCGTCGACGACCGCCTCCTGCACCCCGGGCAGCCAGCGCGCCGCCTCGCCCGGGCTGTAGATCAGGTCGAAGTAGACGAAGCCCGGCTGGCCGCCGTACTGCATCCAGACCTCCAGGCGCAGCCGGCCGGCGAACTCGCCAAACCCCTGCAGGCTGGGCACCAGCAGGGTGCTGAACCAGCCGTCGCCGGCCTGTTCGTCGGCGCCCTGGCCGTCGTCGAGCAGGGCCAGCGGGCGCGGCACGGTCTGCGCGGTGCGCCCGGGTTCGGTGACCTCCTGAAAGACCACGCGGCTGAAGCGCAGCGGCAGCGCCTGGCCCTGGGCGTCCTGCAGGCGCACGGCGACGCGGCTGGACTCCGGCCCGCTGAGAAAGACACGGTCCTGCCGCGTCAGCAGCTTGACGCCCTGCATGCCGGTGCCGCCGGGGGTGCGCAGCGGGTGTTCCTCCTCGATCGGGTCGAAGGGGCGCAGCTGGTCCGGGTGCTCGCGCGCCGGCCGCGAGCCATGCGGGTAGCGGGCGTGCTGGCGGTAGGCGTTCAGCGCCTGCTGGCTGTGTGCCAGGCGCAGCTGCGCCTGTTCGATGCGCTGTTCGCGCAGCGCCAGCCCGGCGGCGCTGAAGGGCGCACCAGATTGGCTGGCGGCGGCGTCGGCGCGCCGGGGCCCTGGCGCGCTGGCCACCGCGGCTGACAGCAGGGTCGCGCCGGCGGTCGCTGGCGCCGGCGCCGGCTCGGCCGGCCACAGCCAGAAGGCGGCCAGGCCCAGCGTGGCCAGCGCGCCGGCCGCCCCGGCCCAGCGCGGACCCGCCACTTACTGCGCCCCGGCGACCACGTCGCTGCGCATGCGGCCGACGATGCCGGCCCAGTTGCCGGCGTTGTAGTGGTTGAAGGCCTCGTTGTTGTCGCGGAAGCTGACCGAATGGTTGGTCCATTTGGTGCGCCCGCCTTCGTTGGCCGCGGTGCCCAGCGTGAGGTCGTTGCAGAACCAGTCGCTGGGGTTGCAGAAGCTGCCGCCGCTGGAGCCGCTGACGCCACCGCTGGAGTGGTAGGCGATGGCCTCGTCGTCCTGGCCGGGCAGGATGCCGCTGTACAGCGTGCCCTTGGCGCCGGCGTAGAGGTAGAACATCTTGCCGCGCGTCTGGTTGTGGTCGTACATCGCGCGGGCCGTGCTGGTCTTCAGGTCTGAGACCAGGGGTTCGGACAGCGCCCAGTCGCCGCTGTTGGCCAGCTCCGAGCCACCGCCGGCGCCGCCGGCCACATAGACCCATTTGATGTTCCAGCCGGTCTGCGTGCCGGCGCCGCTGTTGCCGCATTGGCCGCTGCTGTTCGGCGTGGGCGTCTTGATCGAACGGCTGCTGGTGCCGAACATGGCCAGCGCGTAGCCGATCTGCAGATTGCCGGCCGAGTGCGCCGCGACGTAGCACCAGTTCGGCCCGGTGCAGTAGCAGTCCAGCGCGTCGCGCACGCGGTAGTTCTGGCTGGCAATGCTGTTGTAGCCGTCCCAGTTGACGGACTTCTTGTTCACCCCGGCCGCCGTGGTCGCCGGTCCCCAGTAGCGGAAGTCCGCGTGGTTGCCCGGGGTGGCGTTGTTGCTGCGGCCGTTGATCCACAGCGTGTAGTTGGCCGCCTGGACCAGACCGGCCGTCGTCAGGATGCCGGCCAGGGCCAGCCCGGCCATCCTGAGCTTCGAGTTGCGTTGCATCGTTCGTCTCCGTTGCCTGCGAGTCGCCGGTGTCGGCCCGACTGCATCAAGCTGGAGTCGGCGACTTCATCGCACCAGCCAACGGGCGGCGCGCATCATGGAACCCGGTGTAACCGGCGACCATCCGAGGCAACCCGCGCGCTGCGTGGCCGCAACAGATCAGGTCAAGGCGCGATCGCGCTGGCGCAGCGCCGGCCGGCGCCCCAGGTAGCGCAGCAGACCGCGGGCGATGGCGTCGACGAGCTGGCGCTGATAGGCCGGGTCGCGCAGCTTCTGCTCCTCTTCCGGGTTGGAGATGAAGGCGGTCTCGACCAGGATGGACGGGATGTCGGGCGCCCTGAGCACCGCGAAGCCGGCCTGCTCGACCCGCGGCTTGTGCAAGCGACCCACCTTGCCGAGCTGGCCGAGCACCTCGCCGCCGAGTTGCAGGCTGTCCTTGATCTGCGCCGTCGTGCTCATGTCGAGCAGGGTGCGCAGCACCGTCGTGTCCTTGACGGCGACGGTGTTCAGGCCGCCGACGGCGTCGGCGGCGTTCTCCCTTTGCGCCATCCAGCGCGCCGCGGCGCTCGTGGCCGCGCCCTGGCTGAGCGCGAACACCGAGGCGCCGCGGGCCTGCGGGCGCAGGAAGGCGTCGGCGTGGATGGAGACGAAGAGATCGGCGCCGACCCGTCGTGCCCGGCGCACCCGTTCGTGCAGGGGCACGAAGTAGTCGCCGTCGCGCGTCATCAGCACGCGCAGGCGGGGCTCTTTTTCCAAGCGGGTGCGCAACTGCCGGGCGATGGACAGCACGACATCCTTCTCGCGCAGGCCGCTGGGACCGATCGCCCCGGGGTCCTCGCCGCCATGGCCGGCGTCCAGCGCGACGACGATCAGCCGCTCCAGCTTGCCCGGTTTGGGCGCCGGGGCGGTGGCGACGGCAGGCGGCGGCGCCGGGCTGCCGGGGGCGCTGGACGGCGGCGAGGGGGCAGCGGGCGGCGCCGCGGCGACCGCCTCGCGCTCGCGGATCAGGGCCAGCAGCGGGTCGTCGTCGACCTGCACGCGGGGGTAGAGGTCGAGCACCAGGCGGTGCTGGTAGGCGGCCACCGGCTTGAGCGTGAACACCTGCGGGGCGATCGCCTGCTTGAGGTCGAAGACGATGCGCACCACGCGCGGCTGGAACTGGCCGACGCGCACCCCGGCGATGAAGGGATCGTCGGGCCTGGCCTTGGCCACCAGCTCGCGCAGCTCGGCCGACAGGTCCAGGCCCTCGATGTCGACGACCAGGCGCTCGGGCGCCTCGGCGGTGACGAAGTGGCGCACCGGCAGCGCCTTGTCGGACTCCAGCGTGACGCGGGTGTAGGCCTCGGCCGGCCAGACGCGCACGGCGACCAGGCGCGGGTCGTCGGGCTTGGCCAGGGCGCCGGCCAGCGGCAGGCTCCAGCTCAGGCCGCCCAGGGTGATCAGCAGCAGGCGGCGCTGCGGGTGGGCATTCATGCGCTCAGCGCCTCCAGCAAGCGGTGGCCGACGGCGCTGCGCGCCAGGGCGTCGACGCGGCGGCTGTCGTCGTCGTCGCGCGTCAGCTGCAGCTGCAGATCGGCCTGCGCGAGCAGGCCGGCGGCCTTGCTCGGCCACTCGCAAAGCTTGAGCCCGGGGCCGGCGAGCAGCTCGCGAAAGCCGGCGTCCTCCCACTCGCGCGGGTCGTCGAAGCGGTAGAAGTCGAAGTGATGGGCGCTGCCGCCGGCCGGCAGTTGATAGCTTTCCAGCACCGCGTAGCTCGGGCTCTTGATGCGTCCGGCCACGCCCAGCGCGCGCAGCAGGTGGCGGGCGAAGGTGGTCTTGCCGGCGCCCAGGCCGCCGTCGAGCAGGATGAGCGCGTTGCCGACGGCCGGGCAGGCCGCCAGGCGGGCGGCGGCGGCGGCGGTGGCGGCCTCATCGGGCCAGGTCAGCAGGGCGGTGCGGGTTTCTAGAATTTCGGCCATGTCGTCTCAGCAGCCTGCAGCAGCAGCGGTGTCCGGGTCAGCGCTCGTCAGCCGTCTGCAGGACTGGGGGCGGCAGCTCGGATTCTCCCAAATTGCCATCGCCCCCATCGACCTGGGCAGCGCCGAGCCCGGGCTGCAGGCCTGGCTGGACGCCGGCTTTCATGGCGCGATGGATTACATGGCCCGCCACGGGCTCAAGCGCGCAAGACCGGCCGAGCTGGTGCCGGGCACGGCCAGCGTGATCACGGCGCGCATGGATTACCTGCCGCGTTCCTCGTCCGCAGCGCCCGCTGACTGGCGGGCGATCGAGTGGGCCGGCCTTGCCGCGCCGGCGCAGGCCCAGGTCTCGCTGTATGCCCGCGGCCGCGACTATCACAAGGTGCTCAGGAACCGCTTGCAGCAGCTCGCCGACCGCCTGGCCGCGGAGATCGGTCCGTTCGGCCATCGCTGCTTCACCGACTCGGCGCCGGTGCTGGAGGTCGAGCTGGCGACGCGGGCCGGCCTGGGCTGGCGGGGCAAGCACACGCTGCTGCTCCACCGCGACGCCGGCTCGATGTTCTTTCTCGGCGAGATCTTCGTCGACATCGCGCTGCCGCAAAGCCCAGCGATCAGCAGCCACTGCGGCCAGTGCAGCGCCTGTCTCGACGTCTGCCCGACGCAGGCCATCGTGGCGCCTTACCGGGTCGACGCACGGCGCTGCATCAGTTACCTGACGATCGAGCATGACGGCGAGATCCCGCTCGAACTGCGGCCCTTGATCGGCAATCGCATCTATGGCTGCGACGACTGCCAGCTGGCCTGCCCCTGGAACAAGTTCGCGCAGCGCAGCAGCCTGGCCGACTTCGACCCGCGGGACGGCCTGCAAGGCGGCACGCTGCTGCAGCTCTGGGCCTGGGACGAGGCGGCGTTCCTGCGCCAGACCGAGGGGTCGGCGATCCGCCGCATCGGCTTTCAGCGTTGGCGGCGCAACCTCGCCGTGGCGCTGGGCAACGCGCTGCGCGCCGGCGACGACACGGTGCGCGAGCCGCTGCGCGCGGCCCGCGCCGGCGCCGATGCGCTGGTCGGCGCGCACATCGACTGGGCGCTGGCCGGTTGATCAGGCCAGCGCCATGCCGGGCTGGTCGCGCAGGCCCTGCCAGCGGCGCTCCAGCGCGACGATGCTCATCGCGTACATGGCCAGCACGATGAGCGGCACCCAGACCATGCCTTGTTGCGGGGCCATCAACCAGGCGGCGAGGATGAGCAGGGTGCGGGCGACGGCATGGACGGCGCAGACCCGATGGCCGATCAGCCAGGCGCAGGGCAGCCACATGAAGCCGGTCAGCATGCCCACCGTGAACACGGCAGTGCTCGGGTTGGCCAGGGCCACCGGGATGACGATCGCGTAGGCCAGCAGCGCCTGGCCAACGCAAAGCATGAACAGGCCGGTGAAGCGGTTGCCGCGGTTCGCCTTGCTCATGAAATCCTCGCCGGTCAGCTTGGACAGCCCCATGCCGAGGTAGGCGATCAGGCCGGTGGCGACGAAGAGGGCGAGCAAATGCCAGCGTGGGTCGAGCAGCTGCCCGGCCACGGCGACGCCGGTCCAGGCGATCGTGCCGGCCAGCGGCATGGCCAGGAAGCGGCTTTGACGGAAGGCGGCGAGTTCTTGGTCGAGACTGGTGCTCATGGCGGACTCCGGTTGGATGGCGATGGGTGAACCATAGGCAGGCGATGCGCTCCGCACCGCGACAGGGCGACGAATCGACAGCCGCGGCGCCGGATCGACAGGCTCTAGGATCAAGCCTTCATCACCTGGAGAGACGATGGACCGCCGCCACTTGCTGATCACCGGGGCCGCTGCCGGCCTGAGCCCGTTCCCCCTGTTGGCGCAGAGCTACCCGGCCAAGCCGGTGCGCCTGATCGTGCCGTTCGCGCCGGGGGGGACGACCGACATCATTGCCCGCGTGCTGGCCGAGCGCATCAACGCGGCGCTGGGTCAGACCCTGGTCGTCGACAACCGCGCCGGCGGCGGCGGCGTGCTCGGCGCCACCGAGATCGCCCGGGCCGCGCCCGATGGCTACACCATCGGCATGGCCACGGTCAGCACCACGGCGGCCAACCCGGCGATCAACCCGAAGATCGCCTTCGACCCGATCCGCGACTTCACGCCCATCATCAACATCGCCGCCACGCCGAACGTGATTGCCGTGCACCCGAGCTTTCCGGCGCGCAACTACCCGGCGTTTCTCGCCGAGATCAAGCGCCATCCCGGCAAGTACAACTACGCCAGCTCGGGCATCGGTGGCATCGGTCATCTGCAGACCGAGCTGTTCAAGAGCCTGACCGGCGCCTTCATCGTGCACATCCCCTACCGCGGTGCCGGCCCGGCGCTGCAGGACACCGTGGGTGGTCAGGTGCCCATCATCTTCGACAACCTGCCCTCGGCCTTGCCCTTCATCCGCGACGGCCGGCTGATCCCCATCGTCGTTGCCGCGCCGCAGCGCCTCAGCCAGCTCCCCAATGTGCCGACCTTTGCCGAGCTCGGGCTGGCCCCGGTCAACCGCATGGCCTATTACGGCCTGCACGGCCCGAAGAACCTGCCGGCCGACATCGTGCAGCGCCTGCATGCGGCCACCAAGCGCACCGTCGAGCTGCCCGAGGTGAAGAAGCGCATCGAGGACACCGGCTCGCTGCTCGTGCTCAACAGCCCGGCCGAGTTCGGCGCGCAGATCGCCGCCGAGTTCGAGGTCTACAAGCAGGTCGTGGCGCGCCAGAAGCTCAAGCTTGAGTGAGTCGATCGAGGCGTCGCTGAGCGGCATCGCCGCGTTTGCGCGCGCGCTGTGGCTGGAAGAGGGGCTGGCGCAGAACACCCGCGACGCCTATGCGCGCGACCTGCGCGCGCTGGCCGACTTCCTGGCCAGCCAGGGCAGGGGGCTGGACAGCGCCCGCGAGAGCGATCTGCTGGCCTATGCCGCCGCCCGCCATGCGGGCAGCCGGGCCAGCAGCGCCAACCGCCGGCTGTCCAGCTTCAAGCGCTATTTCCGCTGGGCCTTGCGCGAGGGCCGCGTCGACCAGGACCCGACGCTGCGCCTGGCCGCCGCCAAGCAGGCCCAGCGCCTGCCCAAGACCTTGGGCGAGGCGCAGGTCGACGCGCTGCTGGCGGCGCCGCCCGGGGACAGCGCCGCCGGCCTGCGCGACCGCGCGATGCTGGAATTGCTCTACGCCACCGGGCTGCGCGTCTCGGAGCTGGTCAACCTGCCCTCGGTCGGTCTGAACCTGCGCGACGGCCTGGTGCGCGTGCGCGGCAAGGGCGACAAGGAGCGCCTGGTGCCGATCGGCCAGGCGGCGGCCGAGGCGCTGCAGCACTACCTCGCCGGCGCCCGCGCCGAGCTGCTGGCCGGCGTGCGCAGCGAGTTCCTGTTCGTGACCGCGCGCGGCCAGGCGATGCGGCGCGAGGTCTTCTGGCGCTTGATCAAGCGCTACGCGCTGCTGGCCGGCGTGACCAGCCCCTTGAGCCCGCACACCCTGCGCCATGCGTTCGCGACGCACCTGCTCAACCATGGCGCCGACCTGCGCAGCGTGCAGCTGCTGCTCGGCCACGCCGACCTGAGCACGACGCAGATCTACACCCATGTGGCACGTGAACGATTGCGCAGCCTGGTCGCGGCGCATCACCCGCGGGCTTGAGTACACTTCGACCCGCTGCTCCAACGAGCGGCACCGCCGATTTACCAACTACTTGCGGGCGGTCAACAAATACGGCTAAAGCGTTGCGGCTCCGAGCGCCCCGGACCGGCAATGCCGGACACCCCAGGGCCTCGGAGTTTTTCATTCATGCATGCATTGGCCACTTTCGACCGCTGGCTGAGCGTCCGCGCCACCCCGGCGCCGCAGGCTGCCCGCGCGCTTCGCGCCGCCATCGGTGCCAGCGACAGCGATTGGCTGGGCCTGTTGGCCGACGACAGCCAAAGCCGCGGCTCCGGCTTTGCCTGGCGGCTGGCGCTCTGGCGCGAGGGCGGCGAGCCGCAATGGCTGAGCCCGCCGCTGCGTGCCCGCGCCGGCGAAAGCGCGGCCAGCCTGCGCCAGCAGTTGGTGCGGCAGGCGCTGCACCAGGCGCTGCTCAGGCAAGCGCAGCGCCGTTGATCGGCAGGCCGGCCGGCGCCTTCAGCTCCTCCAGGCAGACCATGGAGCGCACGTCGGCCACGCCCTCGATCTGCATCAGCTTGTCGGTCAGCAGGCTGCCCAGCTGCTTGAGGTCGCGGGCGACCAGCTTGAGCAGGTAGTCGGCGTCGCCACTCATCATGTGCAGCTCCAGCAGCTCGGGCATGGCGCGCAGCAGGGTCTCGATCTCGCGCACCCGGCCGAAGGCCGAGCTCTCGATGCTCAAGCTGACGAAGGCAGTCACGCCCAGGCCCAGGGCCTCGGGGTTGACCAGGGCCCGGTAGCCGCGCACCACGCCGCGTTCCTCCAGCGCGCGCACGCGGCGGAAGCACTGCGGCGCGCTGAGCTGCACGGCGGCGGCGAGGTCGACGTTGGAGATGCGGCCGTCCTGCTGCAGGACTTCAAGAATCTTGCAGTCGATCGCGTCAAGCTTGGCGTTTTCCATGCGGCGAAGTATGCCCGCGCATGTTTGTTTCTTCCGCTCGGGTCTCCACCGGGTGGCTTCGGTACCAGTCCTGGCGGCTGACGGCATGCGTGGCCAGCGGCAGGCCGTACCAGGTCTCCAGGCCGCGGTAGCGCATGCCCAGGCCGTCCATGACGCGACCGGAGGCGAGGTTGTCGGGGTCGCGCACGGCCAGCAGCTCGGCCGCCTGCAGGCGGTCGAAGGCGAAGGCCGCCATGGCCTGCGCCGCCTCGCTGGCCAGGCCCTGGCGCCAGAAATCGGGGTGCAGTCGCCAGCCGATCTCCAGCGGGTTGTCGCGAAGCCGCGTGGGGTCGGTTGGCTGTTCGGCCTCGCGGCGCAGGTGCTGGATGCAGCCGCCGCCAGCCAGGCGGCCGCTCTCCCGATGGATGAAGGCCCACCAGGAATAGCCGAACTGCTGCCAGCGCGCTTTCACGCGCTCGATGCCGGCACGGGTCTGCTCGGGCGCTTCCGGCTCGCCGCTGATGTAGCGCATCACCTCGGGCAGGCGGTTCATCGCCTGCAGGCCGTCGAAGTGCTGGTCGTCAAAGGGTTCGAGGCGCAGGCGCGCGGTGTGCAGCACGGTCATGCCCTCAAGGCTAACCCGGGTGGCAGGCCCCGGGCGGCTTGGTAGCGTGACCGCATGGACCACACCTTCCTCTCCGCGCTGATCCTGCTGCTGCTCGTGCTCGACCCGCTGGGCAGCCTGCCGATCTTCATCCCCATCCTGCGCGACGTGCCCCGCGAACGCCGGGCCCGCGTGGCGCTGCGCGAGGTCAGCATCGCCTTCCTGGTGCTGCTGGCCTTCATGTTTTTTGGCGAAAGCTTTCTGCGCGTCATGCACCTGAGCGAACGCAGCCTGGAGGTGGCCGGCGGCGTGATCCTGCTGATGGTGGCGATCCGCATGATCTTTGCCCCGCATGGCGAGTCGGTCTACGGCACGGCGCCGGGTCGCGAGCCCTTCATCTTTCCGCTCGCGATTCCCTTGCTCGCCGGCCCGTCGGCCATGGCCACGGTGCTGCTGCTGGCGTCGCGGCAGCCGGATCGCATCTGGGAGTGGATCGGTGCGCTGGCCGTCGCCATGCTGATCAGCGGGATGTTCCTGCTCGGGGCCGAGCGCGTTCGCAAGCTGGTCGGCGACTCGGTGGTCAGTGCGCTGGAGAAGCTGATGGGCCTGGTGCTGACGGCGATCGCCGTCGAGATGATCCTGGCCGGCCTGAAGCGCTATTTCGTCGGGGGGCTTTGAGCCTCGTGTTTCTCACGATGAGAAAAATTGATTTCGTAATGCGGCATCTTGGCGGTGCTTGCGGCGTTTTCTTTTCTTGTTATGAAACACAAATGATCACAATGCGGAACGATATGGCTAAGTCCATGAAATAGAAGGGAAAAAATTTCTAGAGTCGATCATCCAAACATGCTGCACTGCAGCGCTCCAGTCCCTAGGCTTGAGCCCATTCCTGCCTTGTTTTTCATCTCTTGAACTGGAGCCTGTATGACGACTCGTGAACAACAAATCGCCGCCCTCGAAAAAGACTGGGCCGAGAACCCGCGTTGGGCCGGCATTCAGCGCGGCTACACCGCCGCCGACGTGGTCCGCCTGCGCGGCAGCCTCCAGGCCGAGCACACCTATGCGCGCCGCGGCGCCGAGAAGCTCTGGGGCCTGGTGAACAGCGAGCCCTTCGTCAACGCGCTCGGCGCGCTGACCGGCAACCAGGCCATGCAACAGGTCAAGGCTGGCCTGAAGGCCATCTACCTGAGCGGCTGGCAGGTCGCGGGCGATGCCAACAGCAATGGCGAGATGTACCCCGACCAGTCGCTGTACTCGGTGGACTCGGTGCCCAAGGTCGTGAAGAAGATCAACGCCACCTTTGCCCGTGCCGACCAGATCCAGTGGGCCGAGGGCAAGAACCCGGGCGACGCCGGCTTCATCGACTACTTCGCCCCCATCGTGGCCGACGCCGAGGCCGGCTTCGGTGGCGTGCTCAACGCCTTTGAACTGATGAAGGCGATGATCGAAGCGGGCGCCGCCGGCGTGCACTTCGAGGACCAGCTGGCCAGCGCCAAGAAGTGCGGCCACATGGGTGGCAAGGTGCTGGTGCCGACCCGCGAGGCGGTGGCCAAGCTGGTGGCGGCCCGCCTGGCGGCCGACGTGATGGGCACGCCGACCCTGCTGGTGGCACGCACCGACGCCGAGGCCGGCGACCTGGTGACCAGCGACATCGACGACAACGACAAGCCCTTCTGCACCGGCGAGCGCACCGTCGAAGGCTTCTACCGCACGAAGAACGGTCTGGATCAGGCGATTTCCCGCGGCCTGGCCTACGCGCCCTACGCCGACCTGATCTGGTGCGAGACCGGCAAGCCCGACCTGGCCTTTGCCAAGGCGTTTGCCGACGCGATCCACGCCAAGTTCCCCGGCAAGCTGCTGGCCTACAACTGCTCGCCCAGCTTCAACTGGAAGAAGAACCTGGACGACGCGACCATCGCCAAGTTCCAGCGCGAGCTCGGCGCGATGGGCTACAAGTTCCAGTTCATCACCCTGGCCGGCTTCCACAGCCTGAACTACAGCATGTTCAACCTGGCCTACGGCTATGCGCGCAACCAGATGAGCGCCTTCGTGGAGCTGCAGGAGGCCGAGTTCGCCGCGGCCGAGCGCGGCTTCACCGCCGTCAAGCACCAGCGCGAGGTGGGTACCGGCTACTTCGACGCGATCACCACGACGATCGAGGCGAATGCGTCGACCGCGGCGCTGAAGGGCTCGACCGAGGACGAGCAGTTCATGGATGGGACCCATCACTGAACACCGCCGTTGACCTGCAAAGGGCAGCCCCACGGGGCTGCCCTTTTTCTTGGTGCACTCAAGCGTCAAGGGCATCCAGCGGCGAGCGCACTGCGCCGCCGCCGAGCTTGAGCACGTGGGTGTAGATCATCGTCGTCGCCACATCGGCGTGGCCGAGCAGGGCCTGCACGGTGCGGATATCCGATCCGCTTTGCAGCAGATGGGTGGCGAAGCAATGCCGCAAGGTATGGGGTGAGGCCGGCTTGGCGATCTCGGCCGCCTGCAGCGCGCGCTTGAAGGCACGCTGGAAGGTCTGGTCGTAGAGATGGTGGCGGCGCACCACGCCGGACCTTGGGTCGGTCGAATGGTGATCCTGCGGGAAGACCCAGAACCAGGCCCAGCTTTCGCCCATGCGTGGGTACTTGCGATCCAGCGCATGGGGCATCTCCACACCGCCGCGTTGGTCCTGAGCATCCTGCAGCCAAAGCCGGCGCGCCTGCACGAGTTGCTCGCGCAGCGCCTGGGTCAGGCTCTCCGGCAGCATCACCACCCTGTCTTTGCCGCCCTTGCCCTCCCGGACGACGACCGCCCGCATGCCGAAGTCGAGATCCTTGACGCGCAACTGCAGGGCCTCGCCCAGGCGCAACCCGGTGCCGTACATCAGCCGGGCGAGCAACTGGTGTTCGCCTTGCATCTGCCGAAGTACAGCACTCACTTCGCCGCGGGTCAGCACCACCGGCAGGCGGCGCCGGACCACTGGGCGGCCGATCTCGTTCAGCCAGGGCAGCTGCACGCGCAGCACCTTGGTGTACAGGAAGAGCAGGGCGGACAGGGCCTGGTTGTGCGTGGACGGCGAGACGCGCCGTTCGCAGGCCAGGTACTGGAGAAAGGACTCGACCTCAGGCGCGCCCATCTCGGCGGGGTGGCGGCGACCATGGAAGCGGATGTAGGCCTTGGCCCAATGCAGGTAGACCTCCTCGGTGCGCAGGCTGTAATGCAGGCCACGGATTCGCTCGCGGATTTGGTCGAGCAGCCGCACCGAGCGCAGCGCCGGCAGCTCCAGCACCGGTGCGGCGGGCCGCAAGCCGGATCTTGGGGTGAGTTGGGAGGGCGCGAGGTCGCTGACTGCGGGCATGATGGCCTCCTGTCGACGGCGCTCTCCGGGGCACCCGCCCCATTTGTAACAGGGCGCCGCATTAGGCGGCAGTGTCGAACTGGATAAAAACACAGTCAAGCAGCATGGGAGGGATGATGCGACAAGGACTTGCGTTCGCGGGAGCGGGCGTTTTTATGCAGCGGTGCGCTGCATTAGGCAGCAGCGGCTGTCGCCCTACAACACGTTGGGCCTATCAGTGATGCCTGAGCGCTATCTCGCTTTCTTGAGGCTGCTTCAAGTCAGGGTGGCAACTCTTGGCTATGACGGCATTCAGCTCTATTCCGAGTCAGAAGTCGCAGCTGCGCAGGTTGGCTATTCGGTGTCGCCCGAAGGAACTAGCTATTGCACCGGCGAGCCCGGGGACTGGAAGTCGGCGTGGCTAGTTATTGGCCACACCATCTCAACTGGAGAGCCCATCATTCTTGACACTTCCATGGACAGCCTTCCTGTGTTCACCGACTGTCACGGACAAGGCGCTTGGGAGCCCTTGCAGATAGCCGATTCATTAGAGGGCTTTGCGCAAGCGTTCCGTCTACTCGCCGAACTCGGTCATGGGCGGGAACATCCGGTCGCACTGGCCGCGAATCCTTTGCCTGCAGAGCTTCGCAACCGCGTGCTCAGTTCAATCTTCGAAAGCAGCCCGAATGCAGATATAGCGTTCTGGGCAATGTTGCTACCCGCGAATGATTAGGCCCAACCATTCATTGCAGCGGACCTGTGCCAGCTGCGCTGGCTCGTCCGCTGAATTCCAACGTTATGTCTCACGCTGACGGCCTTGATGAGTTGTCCGCTGCATTGCACGCGGCGGGCGTAGAGCATGCCCTGTACCACGACTGCATCTGGATCACGCTGCCTCAACTCCAGGGCAACGTTGAGATCAAGTCTTGGAGTGATCAGGGTCGAACGGCACAACTATCGGTGAATCACCAGTGGTTCTCGTTGGGCGCAAATGATGGGGACTTTGATGGCCCGCCAGAGGCGGTTATCGAACGACTTGCTGCGAGGCTTTCGGAGCGCGGGCTTTCGCTGCTCTCACCCGGGAAATGAGCGCTCAGTGAGACATAACCTTTCATTGCAGCGGACCTACGCCAGCTGCGCTGGCTGGTCCGCTGAATTCAAACGTTAGACAGCATTTGTATTCGTAGGGGAGAAGAATGCTTTTCACTAATCCACGAGAGTGGGCGAAGGGCGCCGTCGGATCATGGTGGCGCCTTGCTTTCGTCACCGCTGGCTCTATTGGCTTCATCATCTATGCGGTGTATGCGGCTGCCGAAGATGGTGTTCGCCTGGGTCTCGGCGTCGCAATACTTCCATCGATGTTGCAGTTTTATTCGCTCTACGCGCTTCGCCGCATGTATCTCCAGGCAATCGGGGCAGAGGTTGATAAGAATGCTGTCTAACCTTTCGCTGCAGCCGACCCGAGCCCGCTGCGCGGGCTTGGTCGGCTGAGCTCAAACGTTGGGCGTCACAAGAAACTCACTCGCTTGGCACATGAAAAGTTCGTTTGCCACAGTTGTGAAGGCCGCACTACTAGGTTGTGGCGCTCTCCTCATCAGCGCAATCGTTGCCTTGTTCGCATCGAGCAGCGGTGTCCGCACCAATACAGAGGCCTGGCCAGCCAGTGCCAAAGCGATCCTCAATGAATCGCCGGGCACACCGATCACCGCTGAGCAGTGGAAAAGAATCGAGAAAGAACTTTCTACCGATTCCAACAACGCAAACTCTACGCACCTGCTGGCCGCTGAAATTCGCAATGCGTGGCATCTGTTTGTAGCGCTCTCGGTCATAGGGCTATTAGTTGCCCACCGTCTTTTGAGGCCGCTCTCCATCAGCACTGCGGCAGCGACGCTTGGGCCAACAGCAGTAGTCTTGTTAGCTGCATTCCAGCATGTCCACCCTTACTACCGATGAGCCTCCAGGCGGCGCAGTGACGCCCAACCCTTCCATCGAGAGGCCGTCACAAGGGCTACGCCCTTGCGCCGCCTCTCATGTCAAACGTTAGCCCTCTTAGGGTCCACCAGCGATGTTTTCGTTTCTGCGCAAGAAGAAGACCGAAGCCCTCCCTCTCGTGGGTCATCGGCAGCAACTCAATTCGATGGCAGATGAGTTGCTTCGGGTGGTCGGTGTTGATTTCGACCAGTCGAGTCAGCTTGATCAGGCGCTGATTGGCACCTTCTTCTTTGGCATGCTGCAAGCGCATTGCTTGATCGCCAAGCTCGTGCCACCTCAAGTTCATGCCTTGGCGATTGCCGTCTACCAAGATGCATTGCACTACACGCCACAGGCAGCAATCCAAGCGGTCCAGCAGTGCATCGACGCCACCGATCCTCAGAATCACCCGGCAATGAACGCCATCATCCATCGGGGTATCGATGGGCACCAACAGTTCATCAGCGGCAATTTGCAAGCCTTGGCAGAGAATCTCAATGAGGTCCTGGCTCACTATCGCCCGTCCGAGGGCTAACCCCTCCGTCAAGGGGACGTCCACAAGCGGGCTTCGCCCACTTGCGGCCGCCCCTTACGTCGAACGTTAAACGGCAGATGACTGATCTGCATAAGTACGAAGAGTGGTTGGATGAGCTCGACACCCAGTTGCGAGTCGATGGTGCCAATATCGCTTGCACTCTTGGATGTGGCTTGATCGTCCCTATCAAGGAAGTTAGCAGCGCAACTGATATTGTGTTCTGGGCGAATTCGCTGCAGGAGTGCTTGAGCAAACACGAGAGTTACGTTCCCATCCCATATTTGATGAAGCGCTTCGTCACTCTGATAAAAAAGGAAACTGGCCTACCAGTAAATGTAAATGAGATTGTTTGGGAGGTGACGGTTGGCTACCGGAGAGGTTAGCGACGGCAGCCCTCTTCTTGCGAAGGGTGAGCGTCAGCCGTTTAACCTTTCAATCAGCCGGACGTGGTCCGGCAGGCCGGCCCACGCCGGTTATCTCAAACGTTAGGCATCACAGTCATGAGTAATCCAGACTGGACGAGTAGAGGCAAATCCGTTGCGCAACTCATCAAGGAACTGAAGACTTTCGAGAACCAAGAGATGGAAGTGCGGATCTCTGTTGATGATGGAGAGACATCAGTCCCAATTTCGTTGGTCGGGAAGCTGAATGGCAAATACGCCATATTGCAAAATTGTCAGGACATTCCCACTGTAGTTCACCACCGAGCAAGTGATGCCTCTCAAGAAACACACTCCAAGTAGTTGATTTCATTGGCCCCATTTGTAACGG
>VFQU01000074.1_pt1 | contig 145139 bp, 143 predicted proteins | sample 3512311 | NCBI WGS metagenome assembly VFQU01 (sample SAMN10412377, study PRJNA504923) | tailings metagenome | isolation source: Relicate 3 Philex TSF3 active mining site | place: Philippines: Tuba, Benguet | collected 2017-08-29
ATAGCTCAGCTGGATAGAGCAACTGCCTTCTAAGCAGTAGGTCGAAGGTTCGAATCCTTCTGAGATCACAAAAGATCCTTTGAGAAATCAAAGGATTTTTTGTTTCATAGCCTTCCATCGATATTCCAAATATAGAGAATATTTAACTCTACTTTGCACACTACTTTGCGCAAAATTTATGCTTTGAAAAGACCATAACTCATTTTATTATGGTAAATGCAAAAGTTCTTTTAGATACAAGAAGAGCAAAATCAGATGGTACTTTTAATATCATTATTAGAATTACTGACTATGACAAAGTTTATACAATTAGTTCGGGAATTTCAGTACCACAGAAGCTATGGAATCAACAAAAATTAGAAGTTGATAAATCACATCCAAATGCCAAATTAATCAATCTTAAAGTATCAAAAACTTATTTCCAAGTTCAACAGGCAATAATTAAATATGAGGACAATTTTTCTATTGAAGCTATTAGAAATTTTGTACAAGGTAAACCAAATAAGTTAAAAGGTATAAATTTTAAAACATTTACAGATAATCTAATTTCTGAAATGTTTGAAACCGATAAAACGGGAAATGCTTTAGTCTATACAACTGCATCCAATAGGTTTATCGAGTTTTGCAGTAATCCTAATATCAGATTTGATGAAATAGATTATAAAGTTCTTGAAAAATTCAATCATTATCTAGTTTTAGAAGGACTAAAGCAAAACAGCATTTCAAATTATTTTAGAACCCTTCGTGCTATTTACAATAAAGCAATAAAAGCTAAGATTGTAGAGCGTTCTGCCTATCCTTTTTATGATATTACAGTTAAATCGGAAAAGACAGTTAAAAGAGCAATATTAAAAGATGATATAACTAAGTTTATCCATTATCCCACTATAGAAAACACTCCGATTGATACTGCATTGAAATATTTTTTACTTAGCTATTACTTGATTGGTATTTCCTTCACAGATTTAGCATATTTAACAAGAGAAAATATTGTTGATGGAAGAATTATTTACCGCAGGAAAAAAACCAAAAAGAATTATAGTATAAAGATTTTTCCTCAAGCTGAAAAAATCCTTTCTGAATTCCAATCAGATAATAAACATTATCTACTTCCTATACTTGAAAATATTCCTAGTAATGGAAAGAAGGAAAAGAAGATAATTAGACAATGGATAAAAACAACCAATAAACATTTGAAAACTCTTGCAGAAAAGTTAGAAATTAAAGGTGCAATTACAACTTATGTTACCCGTCATACTTTTGCAACTACTGCGAAAAGATTAGGTTACTCTTATGAACTAATTGCAGAAGCCTTAGGGCATGAATTTGGTAATAAGGTTACAAATATCTATTTAGATAGTTTTGATAGGGAAATTATTGATGTTATGCACGAAAATGTAATATCTAGTTAGAGTTTTCTATAAATGAATTCTATACTAGGAACCTTTTCCATTTAGGCTTCGAAATCTGAGTGTCTTTTTAACATTCTCATTATCACTCAAATATTCATTTAATTTTTTTAAGGTTTTACGTTTGCTATGAGCAGTATTAAGTTCTTCAATTAGGTTATAGTCTAATTTGCAAATAACTGCTCTTAGCTTTGCGTAAGCTGGAGATACCAATGAGATAGAACTACCTTTTCTATAAATTAAATTCCATAATTCAACAGGTTTATTTTCAATCCAGTATTTTACTGTGTTGCCTTTCTCAATTTTACCATCCTTGATAAAATTTATACAGTCAGTTTCTCTTAGTTTTCTGGTAACACATAAGTCACCAACGACTTCGACAGATTTTTTTTTGTTAATGTTATTATTCCCATTTTTCATTAGTTACGCTAGCCGTCTAAAGGTATTATAATTTCTAGAAATGCAAGGTGATAACTCAGAGAAATTAATAACATTTTTTGTTGATAAACTCTAATTAAAATGGTTGTTTAAATTTTTTAAATATAAAAGATAAAGCGTGTCAACCATTAATAAAAAATAAAATTAAATGTGATTGATGTACAATCAATAACTATTATAATTAATATAGCGATAAGATTAACTTTTTTGATTACATTTAGCTCTAAACAAAATTCAAATTAATTAAATTGGAAGAAATTACAAAAGCATCTGTATTCATAGATAATGAATTTATAATTGATTTAGATTACCCAAAATTTAGAAAAGCTGACGGTGAAATAATAATTGATTGCTATATTATAAATAAGAATCATGGATATGAAGATGATATTAGGTATTATAAAGAGTTAAACGATAAGTTAAACGGAAAGTTGCTGACTGTAAAAGGATTTACCCCAAGCGGAACTAAACTCGTCTTAAACAAAGCTTTTATGTCTTCCTGTTCTCATCCAAGCTTTGAATTTTCATTTACCTGTCTTGACTATAAAATTGAACACGTTTTATGCGATGAAAATTCTAAAATGAAAGATTTTGGTTTAAGTAGTTTTATAATTGAAGGCATCGATGTGCTGTTTACAAATACTTCCAAAATCAAACGAGAAAGATTTATGTTTGGTGAAAATGATTCACGGACTCTATCATTTCAACTAGATAATATTGAATTAAATTTTGAGTTTTTTAATAAAAAAAGATATTACAATTTTAAGATTGGACTGTTAGACATGGAAAACAGTCCAAATTCACTTCATGTAAAATTTTATGGAGATAAATTACTACCATACAGAATTTATCATCGTTTTAAAAAATCTATAAATTATTTTATATCATATCTAGCGGGTAACAATATTATAATCAGAGAAGAAAATTTTACCATAAAACACCTAGAATATATTACGAAGACATATTCTAGTGAAAATTTATTAAATATAAATAAAAATCAATTTTTACCTGTTTTTGACGTTCATTTTAGACATGATAGAATAATACAAAATTATTTAAACTCGCTTCCGAATTATTTGCTAGTAGATAAACATTTAGATTTAAGTGAAATAGTTTACCTAGTAAATCAATCTAAGCACGTTAATATGGAAAGTAGTTTTTTCATATTATTGATTGCAATAGAAAAGTTAGCAACTAATTTGATGAATTCGAATTTAATAGAAATTCAAAATAACTATCAGATTGATGATGATTTATTTCAAAAATTAAAACCTGAATTATTATCTACATCAGAGGAAGTTTTCAAAAGGAATGGATTGTCAAAGAAGCAGATGGAAGTTTTTAAAACCAAAATAGGGAATCTAAATCTTAAAAATAAAACAGATAATAAAATTGATGTTTTACTTGATTTTTGTGAAATAAAAAGAACGGAAGAAATTGACTTGCTATTTCCTAAATTGAGAAACTTGGCAATTCATGAAGGAGAGATTGGTTTTTCAAATAATGAAGCTGATAAAAACTATGAAACGCTCTTTATCTTGGTAAATAATTTAATTTGTAACCTTATACAATACAAAGGAACTAGATTTCTTAGAAATGATAACAAAACAAACTATATCACTAAGAAGGAAGATTATAAAATGGATTACAAGAAATATGATAAAAATAGCTTTCCTCAATAATTTATTGTCTGTACAACAAGGAAATCCACTCCCATTTACCCACCCCCTATAAGACTAAATTGATTGAGATACCCTCAGGGTTCTTAAAAACCCAACAAATCATTTGGAGTAACTCCAAGGGCTTTAACTATTTTAAGCATGGTAGAGATTTTCATTTCTTGCTTTCCATTAATATACTTCCTCAAGTTTTCTGTATCCATTTCACTGTCATGGGCTACTTCTCGAGTCTTTAGACCTTTCTCTTTTATTATTTCCTGAATACGCTTTCCTAGATTAATAATTTCAGGCGTTATTGCAGTTTTACGAACTCTTTTTTCCATGAATGAAAAATACTTCCATCGTATTAAATGATAAGGATTGTTTATAAGGGATTGCAAACAACCTTTTTTAATAAAATTTTACTAAGTTTGTCAATACATAAAATCATACCAGATGAAAAAAAATATACTTTTTTGTTCTTTAATGTTGTCATTAATAGGTTATGCTCAAGGGTTAAAAGATTTAGATAAGACTTTTGGGATAAATAAGTTCAAATTGAAATCTCTCTATTCTCTATATCAAAAAGACTTAAAATATTTTGATACAACTCCTCAAGGAGTAGAATTTTACCTCTATATAAAAGGAGATATAAAGGAACTCTTCGGACAATCAATAGAACAGATTAGCTTAGGCTACATAGATAACAAACTTTATGTTATAACAATAAATTTTGGTTCAATAATTAAAAAAGAAGATTTGGCACTTTTGGAAAATCTTAAATCATTATATGACATACCAGAAATTATTCAACCGAATAAGGATGATTTAATTTATGTTGCCAAATGGGAAACGGGAAAAGTCTACATGCAAGCAGAAAAATATAGTTGTTCTAAGCAAATTGCTCCTTGTGAAACTCAATTATTCATTTACTCTAAAGAATTGAAAAAGAGATTATAATATTTCATACCTGTGCATCTTTAATGCTATCCTTCATAATGAACCAAGATTATAATTCAAACCAATAAAAAATATTTTAAAGTTAATATTCATTATGTAAAATATCTTTGCTTATAACAAAAATAAAGGTTTGTAATATTGTTTTTCTTAAATTTAGAAACTATTGGTACTGTTATGATTGAAAAATTTGAGCATAAGGGGTTGTGGTATTTACCCACTAACCCAGATAAAAAAATACCTGGAATCCTAAAGTATGACTATACGGAGAACATTAATGTACTTGAATTGATTGGTAGTTTCTATGAATATTCCAATTATGACGGTGAAGAGATAATCTTAGGTATAACAACAGAAGGTAATGAAATTACCTTAGTGAATTGTAATTTTAACTCATCATCTGGAATTTCAAAAACAAAAGATGATTTACCAAAGAGGAAAGAGTATGATAGGCAAGCAACATTAAATTTTAGAATTGGTTCAATTTTAAAAAACGTATTAATCTTTAAAAAGGAAGATTTGCTTTTTCAAAAAGTTTATGTTGAGATTTCTAACTTAGATGAATGGATAGGAATTAGTGGAATAGGTGTAGACCATGAAAGTAAGCATGGTTCTCACACTATTTATTATAAGACTCCTGATGAAATTAAAGTAAATATCAATGAAAATATTGATATGCAAATCAAATTTGTTAGTAATCATCCTATGAGTTTTCGCTTCACTAAAGAGCTTTCATTAACTCAAAGAACAATACTTTCATTTAATTCAAAACAAAGCTTACAGTTAGAAGAGTTTATACACTTGATAAGAAAGTTTAACAATTTTCTTAGTGCATCTTTACAGATACCTGTAAGAATTGAAACAATGGAGATTTATTGTGATAAATATTTTGACGTTCTAAGTAATGGTTTTCAATTAGAAAAACAAATCAAAGTTTTTCAGATTTTTGATTATAAATTGAAATTTAAAGAAAAAAAAGTTGAGTGGAATATGCTTTTCTCGTATAATGATATCAAAGACGATTTTGATACTATTATAAAAAAATGGTTTTCTAATTATGATAAGTTTGAACCTCCTTTCAATCTAGTTTTAAGACAATTCTATTTATCAGAATATTATTTAGAAAGTATGTTTGTCAATGTAGCCCATGCAGCAGAAGGCTTTCAAAGTAGATTAGAAATAGCCGACAATACTGTAAAAGATGAACAAGATGAAGAAATTAAAGAGAAATGGAATAAAGTTGCGGAATTTATTCCTGAAGAATTAGAAGATTTAAAGAAATGGCTAAAATCTAAAATTCCTAAAAAAGAACCATATCATTATAGCACAAGAATTAAATACTTATTGAAAGAATACTCAAATACGGAACTAAATAATATGATTGGTAATCACGAATCTTTCGTAAAAAAAATAAATATAGCTAGGAATTATTACAGTCACTATTATAGAAATATAGAAAAAAATGCTCCTAGTGGTGCGGACTTAATAGATTTATTATTAAGACTTAGGCTATTGTTAATCTGTGGCTTTCTTATAGAATCTGGGTTTGATAGAATATTGTTAGAAAAATTAATAAAGGAGAAAACATATTCTATGTTCCGAGATTTATACTCTTAATTATGTAGTATTCTACCCAAAGTTTTTCAATTTGATGATTTTTGTTATTATTGTTCTCAATAATGTTAATGTATAAATATCCAAATTCCTGCCAAAAAGTCTTTGCAGGTCAATTAAAAAGCCCATAGATAATCATTATTTTAAAAAGAGATGTTAAAATCAAATTTAGAATAATTTAAAAAAGTAAATTAATTATTAATCAGGTTATACTTTGCAAATATTTTGCACAAGTGCTAAAAAAAAGTAAGAAACTCAAGGTTTTCAATAGCTCAGCTGGATAGAGCAACTGCCTTCTAAGCAGTAGGTCGAAGGTTCGAATCCTTCTGAGATCACAAAAAATCCTTTGAGAAATCAAAGGATTTTTTGTTTCATCACATTTTGAATTTTAAAAAGTTGAAATAAAAAAGCCGAGTTTTAACTCGGCTTTTTTATTTTTTTTATTGTTTTTGGTTTTTCATTTCCTTTTCAATCATTTCATAGAATTCATCTATTTTTGGAAGCACAACAATTCGAGTTCTTCTGTTTTTTGAGCGATTATCGACCGTATTGTTTTCTACTAATGGAATGTATTCGCTACGACCTGCTGCAATTAGTTGAGATGGTTTAACACCTAAGTCTTTTGTTAAAACTCTAACGATGGCTGTAGCACGTTTCACGCTCAAATCCCAGTTGTCAAGTAATACAGCGTTTCCAGTAAATGGAACGTTATCAGTATGACCTTCAACCATACATTCAAATGTAGGACGGCTGTTAATTACTTTAGCTACTTTGGCCAAAACTTCTTTTGCACGGTCACTTACAACATAACTTCCGCTTTTGAAAAGTAATTTATCAGCAATAGAAATGAAAACTACTCCTTTTTCTACATTTATTTCAATATCAGGATCAGAAATACCTACAGAACTTTTTAAACTTGTAACCAATGCTAAAGTAACACTGTCTTTACGAGTTAAAGCATCTTGAAGACGAGTGATTTTCAAGTCTTTTTCTTTTAAGCTTTCTAATGACTTTTCTAAATTTTGAGCACCTTTACTCGTAAGCATTGTCAATTCTTTTTGATTATTAATCAAATCAGAATTATTTTGCTTTAAATACTCATTTTGTTTTTGAAGTGCTTCTTTTTCAGACAAACAAAGGTTTAACTTAACCGTTGTAGAGTTTAATAAATCTTGACATTCTTTATTTTGCGCTTCTAAAGCTGCAATTTTCTTTTTTGTGCCACATGATGTTAATGTTAAAGCAACAACTGAAAGACCTAAAATTACTTTTTTCATAAAAGGGTAATTAATTTTTTAACAAAAATAAGGATTATTTTAAATTTGGGTAATAGTTTACAATGATAAACTATTGTTAAATGTTATCAAATACCTTGCCATTTTTTATGAAGTATTGAAAAACGATACTTTTGGTTCGGTAATAATTTGGAGATTGCGATTGTTTTCTCTTTTTTAATGTTTTGTTTATCAAAGAGTAAAAAGAAAAATGAGCTTTAATAATGGTAAAACAATGTTTGAATTTTCCTTTGAAAATAAATTGAATTCCCGCTAAACCATCTAAGCAAAGCCTAATCAGGATAATAAAAAATAGTTGGTTTTTAGGTAAATTTTTTAGCAACATCAGCAATGAATTTCGGAAATTTAGAAATGTTTTTCTAGGATTTCCTTCGTTTAAAGTTGCGCCGCCAACGTGAAAAACGATTGATTTAGGAGAATATTTTGTGGTATAACCAGAGTTGAATGCTCGCCAACATAAATCAATTTCTTCCTGATGCGCAAAAAAGTCATCGTCAAAGCCATTTAGATTTTTAAAAATGGAGTTTCGGATGAAGAAACAAGCGCCGCTTGCCCAAAAAATAGTTTGTTCATCATCATATTGTCCGTTGTCTTTCTCTATGGTGTCAAAAATTCGTCCACGACAAAATGGATAACCAAATTTATCTATAAAACCTCCAGCAGCTCCGGCATATTCAAAGTAAGCTTTGTTTTTAAAATCTAATATTTTGGGTTGAATAATTCCAATTTCAGGATTGTTTTCAAACAAAGAAAGAATAGGAGTAAGCCAATTTTCGGTTACTTCAACATCTGAATTTAAAAGACAAAGATATTCTTCCTCAATATTTCGCAAGGCTACGTTGTAACCTTTGGCAAAACCATAATTGGCATCATTCTGAATAATTGTTACCGATGGAAACTGATTTTTTATTACTTCTAGTGAATTATCAGTAGAAGCATTGTCAGCTACATATATTGTCGCTTCAGTTGAATAAGCAAGAACCGAAGGTAAAAATTGCTCCAAGAGTTTGGCTCCATTCCAATTCAGTATAACGACAGCTATCTTCTTCAACTTATTGATTTAAAAAATTAGGTAAATCTTTTAGGAAAACATATTTCTCGTTTTCAAAATCCATTTGGCAAAAATAATGATTTAGACCATTGGTTACCATTAAATATTCGGCTTTCAATTTCAGGTTATATCGTGCAATTTGGTCAAAAGTATCTTGTGAAATAGTAATTTCGGGAGCTTTGCATTCAATGAGTAAAAACAATTCTCCATTAGGCTTAAAAACAGCTATGTCATATCGTTTACTGATGTCGTTTACTTTAATGAGTTTTTCGACATTGATATAGGATTTAGGATATTTTTTTTCTTCCAAAAGAAATTGAACCGTGTGTTGACGAACCCATTCTTCGGGAGTAAGAATGATAAACTTTTTCCTGATAACATCAAAAATAGCGACTTTATTTTCACTATTTTTGAACCGAAAAGAATAAGCAGGAAAATTTAGTTTTTGCATAAAGCAAATCTATTATCAAATAAATGAATAACCAAATAACCACATAAACTTATTTTGGACGAAGTACTAAAAATTATCAACGATATAAAAGCTGGAAATATAAAACCGATCTATTTTTTGATGGGTGAAGAACCGTATTATATTGATAAGCTTACCGAATATATTGAAGATAATGTTTTGTCGGAAGATGAAAAAGGGTTCAACCAAATGGTGATTTATGGTCGTGATACTTCGGTGGATGAAATTGTTTCCAATGCAAAACGTTATCCGATGATGGCAGACAGACAAGTTGTTGTTGTCAAAGAAGCTCAGGAATTGGCGAGAACAATTGACAAATTAGAAAGCTATATTGAAAATCCACAGCCGACGACGGTTTTGGTTATTGCTTATAAATATAAAACAGTTGATAAACGAAAAAAATGGGTGAAATCCATCGATAAAACAGGTGTTTTATTTGAAAGCCAAAAACTGAAAGAATACAAAGTAGGCGAATGGGTGAAACGTGTTTTACAAGGTCGAGGTTATGGTATTGAACCCAAAGCGATGCTGATGTTGGTGGAATATCTTGGAAATGATTTAAGCCGAATTGCCAACGAATTGACAAAACTCGAAATTATTTTACCCAAAGGAAGTACGATTACACCGTCACATATTGAAGTAAATATTGGTATTAGTAAAGATTATAATGTTTTTGAGCTTAGAAAAGCATTAGGCGACAAAGACCAATTACGGGCGTATCAAATTGTGAATTACTTTGCACAAAACAGTAAAGAAAATCCAATGGTTGTTGTCACGGCACAATTGTTTAGCTTTTTTTCCAGTTTATTGAAATTTCACGGATTAAAAGACAAATCACAAGGAAACGTAGCAAAAGAACTTGGTGTAAATCCTTATTTTGTAGCCGATTATGTAGCGGCATCCAAAAATTACCCAATGAAAAAAGTAAGCGGAATTGTTAGCACATTACGTAATATTGATGGAAAGAGTAAAGGCGTTGGTGCTGCCAATTTACCCGAAGCCGATTTGTATAAAGAACTTTTGGTTAAGATTTTCAATTGATTTTTTGTATCACAGAGTTTCACTAAGTTTTCACAAAGGATCTGAATAATCCGTGTAATCTGTGGCAAAATAATTTAATTATACATCCACATTAAAACGGGTTTTGTACTTTTCTTAAGTAGCTTATCAATAATTTTCATGTTGTTATTGGAAATAGTCGGGCAGCCCCAACCTTCGGGTGTTCCATCAGGATAAACCTCAGTATCGGAAACTTTTTCCCAAGAATGAAAAACGATATAACGAGATTGTGCATTGCTATTGGTATTTTCCAGTCCGTGCAATACATATTTGACATTAATTCCCCAATCACTCCAGGCACGTTCACCAATTTTATATTTTCCCAAAGACGAACAATGACTGCCGTCAACATTACTGAACGTTGGTCTTTCTTTTGAGAGATCGAAACTCCATGGATTTTTACCGCAACCATGGCCAACCAACATGCTGTGCGTTATCTTTTTTTGTGTAAAATCATAAACAAAAAATCGGTTTAGACCCGAATGAATACTCATGTCAATCAAAATACAAAATTCTTCGTTGTATTTTTTCTTTTGACAAAATTCAAATGCTTCTTTTGCTTTTTCGTCAACAAGATTGATGTTGGTTTCGGGTTTGTTCTCGCTTTTTATTTTGTGATTTATCGTTCGATATCTAAAAATTACAAATGCTAAAAGACAAAGAAACAGAATGATTTTTTTCATGATTGACGGTTTCTTTTAGAAACGTAGAAAAAGAGGAATTAGTATAACAAACTAAAAACTCTCTCCAAAAGTCAGCAAATTTTTATCAGGATCAAGAATGGAAAATTCTTTTTGTCCCCAAGGTTTTACTTCCAATAAACCATTGGGATGAATTCGGGTTTTGTTGTCTAATAACGTTTGGTAAAGATTGTCAATCGTATTGGTTCGGATGTAAACTTGTCCGTAGTTTTCATCAGGATCTAAAGCTGTAAACTCAAAAAAGTGAATTTCAACGTTGTCTTTCTTCAACATCAGATAACCATCATAATCTTCTTTACCAACGTCTACGAAACCTAATTGATTTATATAGAAATCTCTGGTTTTGGCTTTGTTACGTATGGGTAACTTTGGATGAATTGATGTTAGCATAGTTTTTTTTAATTTTTTGCCACGGATTATACTGATTTTACAGATTGATTTGTGTTTTAACTTCGTAAAATTTTCTCCATTTTTCTGCCTTTTGCCAATTCATCGACTAGTTTGTCTAAATAGCGAGTTTGTTTGGTTAACTCATTTTCGATTTCTTCTATTCGATAACCACAAATCATTCCGGTAATTAAATGTGCATTTGGATTGATTGTTGCTTTTTGAAAGAACGTTTCAAAAGTTACTTTTTCATCAATTAGTTTTTGAATAGTTGCTTCATCAAAACCGGTTAACCACGTAATTACTTGATGTAATTCTTCTTTGGTATGATTTTTTTTCTCGACTTTGGTTACATAATGTGGATAAACCGATGCAAAGGCCATTTTGGCAATACGTTCGTTATGTTCTGGTGTTGGGTTCATGTGACTTTTTATTCTCTCAAATATATAAAATCTTCTAAAAGATTCCACAAAAAAACTCCGTCTCTTTGTAACGGAGTTTTCAGTTAACTTGTAAAAATGATTTAATGTTGATTAGGTATTTCATCAAAATTAATCATCCAATTGATGCCAAATTTATCGGTAAACATTCCAAAATAAGCACCCCAAAATGTTTTTTCCATCGGCATGATGATGTTTCCACCAGCTGAAAGTCCGGCAAAAAGTGTATCGGCTTCTGCTGTGCTATCGGTATTGATAGAAACAGAGAAATTGTTTCCAAAAGTTACATCGCCACTAGAAGCTGTAGTATCGCTTGCCATTAAAACGGTTTCTTTGCTAATTGGTAGAGAAACATGCATAATTCGATTGCCTTCTTCTTCTGTTGGTGTTGGTGCGTTTTCATCGGCTGGCATGTCTTTAAATCTACCTATATAGGCAAATTCGCCTCCAAAAACCGATCTGTAAAAATTAAATGCTTCTTCGGCATTCCCGTTGAAAGTTAAATAAACGTTTACTGTTGCCATTTTTATTCTAAAGTTTAATTGGTTTGTTCTGTAAAAATACGAAACTATATCTTATAATTCATAAAACTCTATGGGTAAATCATCCGGATCGGCAATAAAAGTAAATCGTTTTCCTGTGAATTCATCAATTCGTATTGGTTCTGAGATAATTTGATTTTGGTTTAAATGATTGACAATAACATCAAGATTATCAACAGCAAAAGCCAAATGTCGCAAACCCGAAGCTTCTGGTTTTGAAACTCTTTTCGGCGGATTTGGAAAAGAAAACAACTCGATGACATAGTTTCCGTTTAGCGCTAAATCCAATTTATAGGATTGTCTTTCGGCTCTATATATTTCCTGAATGATTGTAAGCCCTAAAATTTCGGTATAAAATTTTTTGGACACTTCATAATTGGAACAAATAATGGCAATATGATGAATATTTTTTAGCATAAAATTATAAGTTAAAAATTACAAAAGTTTATTTTGTCGAGTTTTGACACAGATTATCGATTTAATGTTTCGAATAAAAATATCTCTCATACATTTACATCATAATCAATGAAATACAAAAAGACTTAATTAAGTTTTTAAAAATAAATGTCAAAAATCAAAATCAAACAAATTTGTTTGAAAACCGTTTCGAAAGAAGCGGTTTTTTTATTTTTTTATTTTAATTAGGTGTAAGCTTTTTTCAATAACACTGTTGATGTCTTCCGAAAGATTAGCTTTATAAATCATTCCAACATAAAAAGTTGAAATCAAAGCCGATTTCAACATAATATTGAGTATTGGGTGAAATGGAAAATCCCAGTAATAAAATCCGAAGAAACAAATCAATCCGATACCTAAAGCATAAATATTTTTTATGGTAAATGGATAGAGTTTCATTTTTAAAACTACAAAAAGTAGTTTAGCAATGCTGTACAATGTAATCGAAATTAATGTAGCAATTGCTGCGCCTTTGATGTAATACAATGGGATAAAAATTATGTTTAGCGTGATAGCTAAAAAGCCCAGAAGTAATCCTAAAAACAATACGGCACGATAGTATTTAGAATTAAAAATAATGGAATTATTATTGCCCAAAATCAAATCGAAATATTTGGAAAGTCCAATGATGAAAACTACAAAAATTCCTTCGCTGTAGCTTTTTGGCAGCAGCAAATAAATTTGATTGATGTTAACCAAAATTCCGACATAAACCAATCCGCCAACGATTTGTAACGTGATAGATGTTTTTTTATATAAATCGTTGAGTTCGTCATGCTTGCCTTCCGTCATTAACTTAGCAGTAATCGGGTAGGTAATTTGATGCATCGCTCGACTTGGAACCGCAATTACCGTAGCAATAAATCCTGCTACCGAATAATAGGCAATCTTTTTAATATCAAGATATTGGTTCAACATCGTTTTGTCAATATCAATAAGCATATTGGCAACACTTCCTGATAAAATGATAAAACAGGAGTAAACTAAAATTGCTTTGGCATTGTTGGGTATTCTAAATTTAAAGGAAATTGTCTGTACTTTATTGGCATAAAAAAGCATTAGCAACATGCTTATCAAATAGGCAAACATCGTAGCTGTGATGAATTGCTCAACGGTTATGAAGTCAAAATAAACGCCAAAGAGAAAGACGGAAATTAGTATTCGTAAACCAATTTCTTTGAGAAAATTTCCAAAAACCGATTGCAAATGCACTTTTACCCAAGCATAGAAAATTTCGAAATAACCCATGCACAAACCAATGATTGGGATTTGCCAAACGTAATCATAAACAATACCATTTTTTCGAGATAAAAAAGCAGCTATGTTATCATAACCTAATGTCCCAATGATAAAAATTGGTATAATTGTTAATAAAGGAAGTGTTAAAACAAAGCTGAGAAACTGACTTTTTTCCTTTTCGGTTTTGTATTCCGAGAAAAATTTAATCAAGGTATTATGAACACCAAAAGCCATCAATGGAAATAATACATTGGCCGATGACAACAAATAACCGGTTAACCCATAAAATTCTTCACCCAAAAATTGCGGATACATAAACAACGTATTTATCGCACCAATCGCAAAACCAATATAGGTTATGACTGTGTTTTTGATGGATTGCTTGATGACGATGCCCATTTTTTGATATTAGATTTCAGATATTAGATATTAAATTTGTGAGCTTTGTGTTTTCTTGGTGTTCTTTGTGGTTAAGAAATCAGTTTTGACAATTTCTCTGTTAGACTTTTTCTTGAATATTGTTGCAAACCAACAGCGTGAACTTTTAAATTTTGTGCTGCGTACAAATTATAATATTTCAAAAGTAACGCTTTTAACTGTTCCATTTCGTCATATAAAAAGAAAACTCCGGTATTGGTGGAAGTGATGATTTCGGCAAAATCAGAACCTTCCGGACCAATTGCAATAATTGGTCTTTCGGAAACCATGTATTCAAATAATTTACCGGGAATTATACTTTTGGTCTCTTCAGAATTGATTTCGATTAACAATAAAACTTGTGATTTTTTTTGGTGTTCCACTGCTTCCTGATGAGAAACATAACCCAAATTCAACACAAAATCATTCAATCTGAATTCCGAAATAGTATCCAAAACCTCTTGACTGACAGCGCCGATTAGTTTTAGTTGAAAATCTCTTTTAAACTCGGGATTTTCTTTGATTAATTCTTTCAATGCTTTCCATAAAATCCTTGGATTTCGTTCCGAAAGAAACGAACCGATATGTGCCAAAGTGAACTTTTCGTCCAAAGGTTGTTTGGTTACTTTTTCTATATCATAACCATTGGTAATTACTTCAATGGGTTGTGATGTTATCGCTTGAAATTCTACTTTGGTTGTTTTACTCGTTACGATGATGGTATCGGCAGTTGTCAGTACTTCTTTTTCTAAGGCTTTGTGTTTTTTTTCGGCAGAAGAAGATAGTTTCAACGCTTTATGATAGCCAATTGTTGTCCACGGATCGCGAAAATCGGCAAACCATTTTACGTTTAACTCTTTTTTTAATTGTAAACCAATCAAGTGCAAACTATGTGGCGGACCAGAAGTTACAATAGTATCAATTTGGTTTTCCTTAATGTATTTTTTCAGATACTTAACTGATGGTTTTACCCAAAGAAAACGCGCATCGGGAATAAAAATATTACCACGAACCCAAAGTAGTGTTTTCTCTACAAACGATTGTTTTTTTTGATTTGGAATAATTCCGGAACTTATTTTTTTAGTTTTATTTTTTCCAAAAAACGAAGCAAAACCGTACGGTTCAACGATTTTCTTTTTCAGAATAATTGCCTTATTCGAAACTTCGCTTTGCAAACCGTTATCCATAATCGGATAGGTTGGATTATCAGGGATGTAAACTATCGGCAGAATGTTAAAATCGGGTAAATATTTGACAAACTTTAACCAACGTTGAACGCCTGGTCCACCAGCTGGCGGCCAATAATAGGTAATGATTAAAAGTTTTTTTGGTTTCAATTAGGGATTAGAATTTTTATTTATTTTCTCTAATTCTTCAATATCTAAAATGTCTTTAGGGCGATTTGTTGCTTTTTTTGCCTTAATAAGATTTTCATAATCTAGGAAATAAACAGGAATACCGCTAATTTCAACTATATAAGCTTTTTCTAGAAGTTCATTAAAAGTGCTATTTTCTAATCCTTTTACAGATGTCATCAAATCTAATCGTAAATCGAAATTTAATGAAATATCAGTCCAACTAGGAATAAATTGCATCGTTTTAATATTTTCAAAATCGCCTATTCCAGCTTTTTTTAAAGCAACTCTTAAATTTTCTCTATTCTCAATCGTGTCTTCAATATAAATATCAATATCTCCAGTATTTCGTCCATAACCATACATGTTTACAGCAAATCCACCAATAGTTAAATATTTGACATTATTCAAAGAAAAGTATTTCCAAATTTCAACTATTTGACTATTCATTTAATTATTTTGATATTTTTTTTGAAGTTTTTAAAAGATAAGAAATTTCAATAATAGCTATTAGTTTTTCAAAACGTTGTTGAGGTGTCATATTTCTAATCTCATCAATATGACGAGATTCCATTTTCGATGGATGAGCATGATTTAATTTTGTTGTCATCTTCGTCTTCATATTGTTGAAATAACAATCAAATTTACAAAATTATCTTTTAAATTACTCTTTCTTCTTTTTTCTCTCAAAATAGACACCACCAATAATCAATAAAATCATTACTATCGAGCTAAACAAAGCAATGGTACTTCCGGTTTTTATTACTTCCGGTTCAAATTTGAATTCGATAGTATGTTTTCCTTTTGGAATTTCTAGTCCACGAAGCGTGTAATCTACTCGGTAAATTGGAGCTTCTTTTCCGTCAATAGTTGCTTTCCAACCGTTAGCATAATAGATTTCAGAGAAAACTGCAAAACCATCATTAGTATTATTGGAAGTGTATTTTAAATGATTTGGTTTGTATAAATCGAGTTTTATTGTTGATAAACTGTCTTTAGTAAAATTATCTTTTAAAATTTTAGAAGCAATAGAATGCGAGCCATCAACTTTAATTGGACTAAGAGTAGCGATACTCTTTGTATCCAATTGATCTAATGTTTTCATTTCTTCATCGGCAGATTTTACCTTCTGAATTTTAGAAACAAACCAAGCATTTCCGTTTGCATCAGGATTTATGGTGGCAAATTGCTGTCCTTTTTCATCGCTTTGAATGATGTATTTTACATTCAGCATATCCAAAACATCTTTATTGTTTTTGGCAATTTGATAGTCAAATAGTTGTTGAATTCTTTTCGGTTTTGCCGCATGATAACCTCCAAGCGATTTATGGAAATAAGAAGCTCGTGCGCTACTCATGTTTCCGGCAACTTCAAAAACACGGTAATGTGTAGTGTCTTGAAGAATTTGTAAATCAGCTTCTTTGGCTTGAAAAGGTTCGTTCATTTCACGAGCACTTACGAAGTCTTTAGCATTTACATAATTTTTGGCCACAAAAAATAAATCGGCAATCATGAATAAACCAATCAAAATGATGGTGTTTCCTTGAGCTAATTTACCTTTAAAGTAAAACCAAAGCAATCCAAAAGCAACCAACATGAAGAAACCGGAACGTAATAAATCGGCTTTGTACAAACTTTCGCGGTCTAATTTTAAGGCGTCCACAAAAGCGGTTCCCATTTCTCGTCCGTAAGCTTCTACATAGTAGTTGTCGTTAGCCGTTGTAAATTCAAACATTCCTTTGCATAAGAATAATAGAACAATTAATCCGATAGAAGTTCCTGCGGTATAAAGTAATGATTTTTTACGATTTTCTTCATTTTTAATGAATGATTGTAATCCCATAATGGCTAAAACCGGAACGCATAATTCCAAAATCACTTGTATGGAAGAAACTGCTCTGAATTTGTTATACATTGGAACATAATCAATGAAAAAGTCAGTCAAAGCTGGGAAATTTTTTCCCCAAGAAAGAAGTAAAGAAAAAACTGCTCCGGCAACGAAAGCATATTTTATTTTTCGTTTATCGTGATATAATGCTAAAATAGCTAAGAAGAAAACAATCGCACCTATATAAGCCGGTGCTGCAACAATGGGTTGATTTCCCCAATAGGTTGGAACGTTTTCGGCAAATTCAGCAGCTTCACTAGGTGATGCACCTTGATTTAAAATAAATTCATATAAATGACTGTCTGTTCCTACGTTTTCGGCATTGGAACCACCAAATAATCGTGGAGCGATTAAATTGAAACTTTCAGCAATTCCATAGCTGTATTCCGTGATGTATTCTCGTGAAAGTGCATTATCAGTCGTAACTTTTGAACCATCCGGATTGAAAGTTAGTTCGTTTTTACTTCTCGTACTAAAATCAGCATATTCTTTGGTTGCCAATAAATTAGTTGCATTTGCACCAATCGCTAAAACAACTGCAACGGCAAATGTTCCGATGATTTTGGGTAATGCCTTTAACTCTTTTTCTTTGAATAATTTGTATAAGAAATAAACCGAAAACACTAATAGAAACAACAACAAATAATAGGTCATTTGGAAGTGATTAGCATTTATTTCTAGTGCCACGGCAAGCATCGTTAAAATTCCACCGTGAATAAAATGTTTTCTAAATACCAATATAAATCCGGCGACAACCAACGGCATATAGGCTATGGCATGTGCTTTAGCATTGTGACCAACACCAAGAATAATTATCAGATAAGTTGAAAAACCAAAAGCCAATGCGCCAAAAAAGGCTTTCAACGGATCGGTTTTAAAAACTAAAAGTAGCGCATAAAACCCTAAGAAATAAAGAAATAAATAATCGGCTGGTCTTGGTAAAAAACGTAAAGCGTCATCCAGCATTCCAATATAATCATTCGGATAATTGGCACCGAGTTGATAGGTTGGCATACCGCCGAAAGCAGAGTTTGTCCAATAAGGTTCAGTATTGTATTCGGCTCTGAAATCGTTTTGTTCTTTTGCCATTCCGGTGTATTGAACAATATCTGATTGGTAGATTTTTTTTCCTTGTAGTACAGGATAAAAATAAATTAATGCTATAATAACAAAGCCAAGAACGGCCAATAAATGTGGATAGAACTTTTGAAGTTGCTTCATGAAGGTTGGTTATTTTGGTTTTTTAGATGATAATACTAATAATTTAGAATACTAAATTATTCAATTTCTTCAAAATCAACATATTCGCCAACTACTTTTTTCTCTTTTGGTTTTTCCTGAGTTTTTTGTTGGGTTTGTTGCTGTTGCTGATAGTGTTGTTGCTGTTGTTCAAATTGTTGTGATGCTTTTTCCACTACTTTTTTGGCTAAAACAGGTAAAAGTAATCTAGCTAAAAACTTGAAAATGTAGTAAAAAGCGATAATATAAAGAATGGTTTTTAAAAGACCATTAAAAGATGCAGTTTCCATAATATGAAATAAATTTCGTCAAAAATACGAATTTCAATGAAGTTAAATTACCTTTCTGTTCTTAAATAAATGATAAATTATATTACTTTTGAGGAACATTAGAACCTTTTTATTTATGAAAAAATATCAAATCCGTCTTTTTTTACTTTTATCGTTATCGCCTTTTTTGTCTTTGGCACAATATACCGATGTAATTAACTCCAATCGACCGGGAAAATCAATGTCGGCATTTTCTGTTGGCGAAACCGTTTTTCAAGCAGAAGCTGGTTTCTTTGGAGTTCGGGAAAAGCATGATTTAGCAAGATACGAAGCTAATGGATTTGGTTCTGATTTGAGTATTCGTTATGGTGCTTTTTGGGAACAGTTCGAAATGATTTTGGATATGCAATATCAAAAAGATTGGTATCAAGCACCGTTAGTTGACGATACTAGAAGCGGTTTAAGACAAACAACTCTCGGAGCTAAATATTTGGTATATGATCCATTTAAAAATGCGGTTCAGGACAAACCTAATATTTATAGTTGGAAAGCCAATCATAAGAAAAAATTCAATTGGCGAGATTTAATTCCGGCAGTTTCCTTGTATGCAGGTTTTAATCTTGGTATTGGTAATAATCCGTTTGTTCGAGATGATGCTTTTATCAGTCCGAAAGGAATGTTGATTACGCAACATCATTTTGGAAGTCGTTGGGTTTGGGTGAATAATATTATTATGGATAAAATAACAACTGATGATGCTTATCTTGGATTGGTTTCTACATTAACCAGAGGTTTTAATGTTCGTTGGTCAGGTTTTTTAGAATTCCAAGGCGTAAAAGGTGATTATTATTCGGATTATTTATTTCGAGGTGGCGCAGCTTATTTAGTTCGAGAAAACATTCAATTGGATGCTTCTGTTTCAAAAAATATAAAAGAAACGCCTGATATTGCTATGGCAAGTATTGGTTTATCTTGGCGATTTGATGCAAATTATGAAAAAATATATTTGAGAAGTACCAAGCCAATTGATGATAAGGATAAAAAAGGAAAGGATAAAAAGAGCAAAAAAGATAAAAAGAAACGTAAAGACGAAGTTGAATTAGAAGAAGTAAAACCTTAATTCATGATTACAATAGTTGAAGCTAATACAAAACAGTTACTCAAAGCGTTTGTCACTTTCCCTTTTGAATTATACAAAAATCATCCTTATTGGGTTCCACCGTTGATAGCGGACGAAATGGAAACATTTGATAAAGATAAAAATCCGGCTTTTCAAAGTGCAGAAGCTTATTTTTATTTAGCTTATAAAAACAATAAAATTGTAGGTAGAATTGCAGCTATCATCAATTGGAACGAAGTTAACGACCAGCAAAAAAGTAAGGTTCGTTTTGGTTGGTGGGAAACGATTGATGATATTGAAGTAACTAAAGCTTTGTTGGAAAAAGTATATGAATTAGGGCAAAAAAAGAATTTGGAATATGTTGAAGGTCCGATGGGATTTTCTAATTTGGATAAAGTAGGAGTAATGACCAAAGGTTTTGATGAAATTGGCTCTATGATTACTTGGTATAATTATCCATATTATGCATCGCATTTGGAAAAACTAGGTTATGTTAAAGAAAAAGAATATCTTGAAAACAAGTTTCCATTTGAAAATGTAAAACCCGAATTCTTTTTCAAAGCACAAGAACTTATTAAGAAACGATACCAACTTCGACCGTTGAATTTTAGTAAAACAAAAGATATTATGCCTTATGTGGACAAAATGTTTGATTTGTTCAATAAATCCTATGCGTCGTTGTCCTCATTTGTTGCGATAACTGATATTCAGAAAGAATACTTTAAGAAAAAATACATCAGTTTTATCAATCCCGAATACATCAAGTTTGTTCTTGATAAAGACGACCAAATTGTAGCTTTTAGTATTGTTATGCCAAGTTTTTCTGAAGCCTTACGAAAGACAAATGGTAAATTATTTCCTTTTGGATTTTATCATTTGCTTCAAGCTAAAAAAAATAGTAAAGATGTTTTGTTTTATTTAATTGGAATTGATCCTGAGTATCAAAGTAAAGGTGTAACTGCAATAATTTTTAACGAATACTATATTACTTTTGCAGAAAAAGGAATAAAAAACTGCATTAGAACTCCGGAATTAGAAGATAATCATGCTATTCATAATATTTGGAAACATTTTGATCCGGTAATTTTCCGACGAAGACGTACATATAAAAAGGATTTATAATCGACTAACTACACTGTGGATGTTTTTAATCGATAAAAAGCTTTGTTTAAAGATATTTTTAACAAAATCTTTTCTGTTAATATAATTTAGCAATCTGTTTTTAACTAACCACCCATTTTTGGAAAAACAAATTATGAAAAGATTTTTATTAGTATCTGATTTTGAGTATAATAGTATTTCGTATAAGAAGAAAATTACTTCCGATAGAATTACCTATGAATGTAATCCAAAAGTACGCAAAAGTGATTTTCCGAAATATTATTCGATTCCTTATGCTAAACCAATAGCGGTTGGAATGCTTTTTTTAATGCTTTTTCTGGTGAATTAAAATACACTAAATACTTAATTTTGATTTGACAAGGCTAATTCTCCGGATTAGCCTTGTTTTTTTGCAGTGAAATTATGATTCCCACGGCTAATGAAAGTGCAATAAAGCCTAGAGAAACCCATTCCGGAAATTTATAATGATGGATAATTAACATTTTAATTCCAACAAATGTCAAAATTGCAATCAAACTATATTCTAAGTAACTGAAACGTTCCAACATATTGGCTAAAAAGAAGTACATAGAACGTAAACCAAGAATTGCAAAAATATTAGAACTGAATACTAAAAAAGGATCAGATGTAATGGCTAAAATTGCCGGAACGCTATCCATTGCAAATAAAACATCCATCAATTCAATTACAATAAGAGCAACAAATAAAGGTGTGGCAAAAGTGATATTTCTTTTCTTGATAAAGAATTTTTGTCCTTCAATGTGCATCGTAACCGGAATTATCTTTCTCATACTCCTAAAGATGAATGATTTTTTGGGATTAAATTCATCGTCTTCTCCTTTAAATAACATTTTAGCAGCAGTAAAAATCAAAAAAGCACCAAAGACATAAGTCATCCAGCTAAACTTATTAATCAGTAATACACCAAAATAGATCATCAAGCCTCTAAAAATGATGGCGCCAAGGATTCCCCAAAATAAAACCCTATGTTGGTATTTTTGTGGAATTTTAAAAGAAGCAAAAATTACAGCGATTACAAATATATTATCAACGCTCAAGGAAAGCTCAATCAAGTAACCTGTAATATATTTCATTACAGCAAGGTTTGGCTTTAGATTGGTTGGATTGTCAATCAATCCGTTTTGGTAGATCCAATAAATCACTCCTGAGAAAAGAAAAGAAATGGCAACAAAAATACCAGTCCATTTTCCTGCTTCTTTGGAAGAAATGATATGCGGAGTTTTGTTAAATACTCCTAAGTCTAAAGCAAGAAAAAATAAAATAGCCGTAATAAAAATAATCCAAACTAGCATAGTGAAATATATTTCCACAAATATAGTCTTAGCAATGATAAAAAAAGATATTCTAAAAATATTTTTTCAGATGATTAAAAAGAAAAAGTATTGATTTTTTAAGATTTTAGTAAAAATAAATACTTTTTTTATTTTAAAAATAGTATAAAAACATTTTAACCCCTGTTTTTTTAGGGGTAATATTGTTTTGTTTTGTTTTATTAATATATTTGCACTATAATTTTGAGGGTATTTAAAACTAAAATAAAATAAACATGTCAACTTTACGTTTTCAAGCATTAAAAGATGCATCAGGTAGAAAACCTGTAAAATTTGAAGAAGCCGGTAAAAAATCAGCTCTTTTTGGTTCAAATGTGTTTAATGATAAAGCAATGAAGCAGTTTTTGACTTCAGATGCTTATAAAGGAGTAAAAGATGCTATACAGCACGGTACTAAAATCGATAGAAAATTAGCTGATTATATAGCAATGGGAATGAAAGAATGGGCTTTATCAAAAGGTGTTACTCATTACACACATTGGTTTCAACCATTAACAGGAACTACTGCTGAAAAGCATGATGCTTTTTTCGAAACTTCTTATGACGGTTCAGAATCAGTTGAAAAGTTTGGCGGAGGACAATTAGTACAACAAGAACCGGATGCTTCATCTTTTCCAAATGGTGGAATCAGAAATACATTTGAAGCTCGTGGTTATACCGCTTGGGATCCAACTTCGCCTGCATTTATTTTTGGAACAACTTTGTGTATTCCAACAGTTTTTATCTCTTACACAGGAGAAGCTTTGGATTATAAAACACCACTTTTACGCGCATTGAATGCAGTTGATGAAGCAGCAACGGAAGTATGTAAATATTTTGACAAAAATGTAAAAAAAGTAACAGCAACTTTAGGATGGGAACAAGAATATTTTTTAGTTGATAGTTCATTGGCAAATTCTCGTCCTGATTTAGTAATGACTGGAAGAACATTACTTGGGCATACTTCTGCAAAAGGACAACAATTAGACGATCATTATTTTGGTTCCATTCCGTCAAGAGCTTTAGCTTTCATGCGTGAATTAGAAGAAGAATGTATGCTGTTGGGAATTCCGGTAAAAACGCGTCATAACGAAGTAGCACCAAATCAGTTTGAGTTAGCTCCAATTTTTGAAGAAACTAATTTAGCTGTTGATCATAATTCATTATTGATGGATGTGATGTCAAAAGTAGGTGAGCGTCATGATTTTAAAGTGCTTTTTCATGAAAAACCATTTAAAGGTGTAAACGGTTCTGGGAAACACAACAACTGGTCATTGGCTACCGATACGGGTGTGAATTTACTTTCGCCAAGTAAAACACCAATGAGCAATTTACAATTCTTATCGTTTTTTATTAACACAATTAAAGCAGTTCAAGAATATGAAGAATTAATGAGAGCTTCCATTGCTACAGCTAGTAATGACCATAGATTAGGAGCAAATGAAGCGCCGCCGGCAATCATTTCAGTATTTATTGGGGATCAATTGTCTAAAGTTTTGGCTGAATTAGAAGGGGTTTCAAAAGGAAAATTATCTCCGGAAGAAAAAACCGATTTAAAACTGAATGTTGTAGGTAAAATCCCGGATGTAATGTTAGATAATACTGATAGAAATAGAACATCTCCATTTGCATTTACCGGAAATAAATTTGAATTTAGAGCTGTTGGTTCTTCGGCAAACTGTGCAAACGCAATGACAACGTTAAATTCTATTGTTGCTAAACAATTAAGAGATTTCAAAAAAGAAGTAGACGTTTTAATTGAGAAAAAAGATTTAAAGAAAGACGAAGCAATATTCAACGTTTTAAGAGAATACATTAAAGAGACAAAAGCTATTCTTTTTGAAGGTGATGGTTATAGTGAAGCTTGGGAAAAAGAAGCAAAAAAACGTGGATTGAGTAATCACAAAACTACTCCTGCAGCTTTAAAAGCTAAAGTTTCTAAAAAAGCATTGGAATTGTTTGGGGAGTTGAATGTGATGAACCATGTTGAGGTAGAAGCACGTTACGAAATCGAATTGGAAGAATACACAAAGAAAATACAAATAGAAGGTCGAGTTTTGGGAGATATTGCTCGTAATCACGTAATTCCAACGGCAATTCGTTATCAAAATACATTAATTGAAAACGTTCGTGGATTAAAAGAAATCTTCGGAAAAGATTTTGAAAAAATCGCTAAAGAACAAGTCTCTTTAATTAAAGAAATTTCGGCTCATATCGAAGGAATTAATTCAAATGTAGAAGCGATGACAGAAGCTCGTAAAAAAGCCAATGCATTGACTGATGCTCAAAAAATGGCAGAAGCTTACTGTGATAAAGTAAAACCATACTTTGAAGTAATTAGAGAGCATTGTGATAAATTAGAACTTTTAGTTGACGACGAAGTTTGGACTTTGACTAAATACAGAGAGTTATTGTTTACGAGATAATTTTTAAAGATAGATAGTGAAACCGGTATAATTTATTATGCCGGTTTTTTTATTTTCATATACTATTTTTCATTAACTTTCGTTAACTATAGTATGAATATGAAAACACTATTATTTTTTCTTTTGTTTTTTAGTATTACTTCAATTGTTTTTGCTCAAGAGCAGTTGACAATTTATTTCGATAGTAATAAATTTGATTTAGTGACCAAAGAAAACCGAAAATTGCAACAATGGATCTTACAGAATTCTAATTCTAAAATTTTGGCTATCAATGGTTATACAGATGAAGATGGAACTATTGGATTTAATGATACTTTAGCAAAAAAAAGAGTAAATTTTATCTACAACGAAATCAAAGACAGAGTAAAAATTAGAGACGATTTTAAGACTCGAAGTTTTGGAAAACAGCATGAACATTCTGCAAATAAAGCTGAAAATAGAAAAGTGACTATTTATTATTTGGAAGAGAAAGATTTAGCTAAAGAAAATGAAATTTTAGGTATTAAAGAAGAAAAGTCTATTGAGCCTGAACCTGAAATTGATTACCCTGAAAAAATGGTTTTTGAAAATCCTAACGGAACAAAATCAGAGTTTAAGCTCGATAGAGAATTTATGAAAAAAATAGGTAAATCTACTGTAGGAGAAAAACTTAAAATAGATAATCTAAACTTTTTAATTAATACGTTTGCTGTTGCACCTGAATCACGCGGAAAGTTATATGAATTGCTTTTGGTTTTACAAAGCAATCCTAATTTGAAGATAGAAATTCAAGGACATTTGTGTTGCATGCCAACCGATCGATTAGATTTATCGACCAAAAGAGCCAAAGCAATTTATAGTTTTTTGATTAACAACGAAATCTATCCCGGAAGATTATCTTACAAAGGTTTTGGAAGTTCGCAACCAATTTATCCTATACCTGAAAAGAATGAGCAAGAACGTGCAGCCAATAGAAGAGTTGAAATATTAATTGTTTCCAATTGATGATTAAAAATATAACGATCTTCATTTTTTTTATTTCGAGTATAGGTTTTGGGCAAAGTAAATTTGATGTTTATTTTGATTTTAATTCCGATGTTCCCAATCAAAAATCAATCGAACAACTAGAAAATTTTTACACCAATAAAAACATCGAAGTGATTAAAATAGAAGGTTTTTGTGATAGTACGGATACAAAGAATTATAACAAAGAATTAGCGGAAAGACGAGTAAAAAATGTTCTCAGTTTATTAAAGAAAAACAATGTTGGTATTGCCGAAAGTGTTTCGTTGATTTCCTATGGGAAAGATTTTGAACTTTCTAAAAATCAATCAGAAAATCGAAAAGTTGCGATAACTTATTATGATGTTGAAAATGATTTTTTCCCTGAAACAAATATTCCAATTAGTGAATTGGTAAAAAGAATAAAAGAGGAACAAAAATCATTGTTAGATAAATTTAAAAAAGCAAAAATCAACGATTTTGTTCGAATCAATAATATTCATTTTGTGTTTAATTCTGAAAAAATAATTCCGGAGTCTTATGCTATTTTGGAAGAATTATATATGATAATGGTTGTCAACCCAAAAATGGTTATCAAGATTAACGGAAATATTTGTTGCAACCCAAATACATCAGTGACAAAACTTTCCTATCGACGAGCGTTGAAGATATTCAATTTCCTTAAAGACAGAGGAATATCGACAAACAGGTTGGCATATCATGGTTTTGGTAGTGGAAATCCAATTTATCCAATTCCTGAAAATAATGAAGAAGAACGAATAGCCAATCGTAGAGTTGAGATCCAAATTATTAAGAAATAATGAAACCAAGATTTTTTTTATTTTTCTTATTGACTATAAACTGTTTTGCTCAAAAACAGTTTGAGGTTTTCTTTGACTTCAATCAAGATTTTCCAAATCAGCAATCAATTTTGGATTTCAATCAATGGGTCATTCAAAATAAAAACATTGAAGTGCTTAAATTATCAGGTTATTGTGATAGTGTTGACACTAGACAATACAATAAAATATTATCGGAAAAACGTATTGAAAGTGTTTTTCAATTGTTAGAAAAAAGCGGAATAAAAGTTAGCCAAAACCTTGATCGAAATCCTTTAGGTAAAGATTTTAAACAGTCAAAAGTTCAAGCAGAAAACAGAAAAGTTACAATTTTCTATAAAGAAGAAGAGCAAAAACCAATCGAAAGCGAGTTAACCAAGCAAATTAGAAATGCCAAAGCCGGCGAAACCATAAAACTACCAAATATTTATTTCTATAATAATTCCGCTCGAATTGTACCAAGTTCACAGTCAACATTGAATGATTTACTTTGTGCAATGGAAGAAAATCCGAATTTAAAAATCGAAATTCAAGGACATATTTGTTGTCAAACGGTTTATGATATCAATGATGTTTCAACGGCAAGAGCCAAAGCAATTTACAATTTCTTAATCCGTTTCAAAATCAACAGAAATAGAATGAGTTTTAAAGGTTTCGGAACTTCAAAACCTGTTCATAAAATTCCTGAAAGGAGTGAAACTGAAGCCAATGAAAATCGAAGAGTTGAAATTTTGATTGTTGAGAATTGATATATAAAATAATAGATTTGGATTTCTGTTTTTAGTTACTTTCTATATTAATATCCAGTTATTCTATTATTTTTCCATTTTCGTCCCATTGTGTGAATTTATTATTAACTCCATCTCTAATAAAGTCTAACTTTCCATTTTTGTGATATGCCTTATAATAAATTTCTTTTCCGTTTATGACTTCGCTTTCGTATTTTAATTTTCCATTTCCATAAGAACTATAAAACTTTCCATTTGGAATTCCATTAACAACATTTTGATAGAGAGATGTTTTTCCATTATTAAAATAACAAATGATTTCACCACTATATTTTAGATTTTCTTTGAAAAGAATCTTTTTTTTATAAAGCCCTTTAAAAACTAGTTTTCCATTTTCGTTAAAATATTCTACTTCATATTCGTCTTTTAATTTGTTAGTGTATTTTTCAATGTAATTTCCATTTAAATAGTGGTAGCTACTTGATTCATTTGGTTTGAATTTAAAATTAATTTCCCCATTTTCCCAATAAACAATCGACTCGTCTGAATCATTATCATAAGATTGTTCCATAGTTCCATCTTCACGAAATTGGATATTTTTTCCAATTTGATTTCCTAAATTATATTTTCTTGTCCATTTAATTTTTCCATTTTCATACCAATCAGTATATTCATTATGACATTGATTATTTTTTACATAACCTATGGTTTTTTTTCTTTCAGATTCGTAAAAACTGACATTAACATATTCTCCTTTTTCTTTGTAAAAACGCAAAGACTTTATCTTTTTACTTTTATAAAAGACAGTGTCTATTTTAATATATTCCGCAGTTTTTATATCAAGTAAATCTAATTCTCTTTCAATTGATGTTTTTTTCTTGCACGAAGCAAAGGATAAATAAATCACTAAAAACAATAAAATATAATTTTTAAACTTAATATTCATTTGGAATAATTTTAAAATGCTAAATTGAAGATTAAAACTCTTTTCGACTATAATAATTAATCAATAAATCCACAAATTTACTATAACTGTCAATACCGTCTTCTTGTTGGTTAGACTTCAAATATTGGTCATAAAAAGCATGAAAAGCTTTGTCGATAAACGTATCATATTGTTTCCAAAAAGCCTCACTTTCTCTGTAGTTTTCAATAATTCCGGGATTGATTTTTTGCTTTAATTGTTCAAATAATTTTTCGTCTTTCACTCCAATATTCAATAAGCAATACCGCAATGCGTTGGCATAAGCCGAATATTGAAAATACAAATCGTCATTTTTTATTCCGGCTAGAAAACCAATAAAATTGCATTCGCTTTCACTGCCAAAACCAATTTGATGCGCCATTTCATGACAAACCACATTTGGAAAACTATGCATAGGTAATTTGTCATTTACCTGAGCTTCATTGGTAAACGGGTTAAGATAACCGCCAAATCCCATATACGTTAGAGGTAAACTAAGCAACGATTTCTTCTGACTTGGAATGGAATAACTAAAATAAGGATGTTGTTTTGCTAAATGATCATAACCGTTTTGTGTCATTTCAAACACTTGGTTTTGAGTATAAGGATTGATTACTTTTTTGTTCTTGTTTTGGGTAACCCTAAGCTGAATTTCATTGGTTTTAATAATTAGTTTTTCGGTGAAATTCAATAAATCTTCATCAGTATATTCACGATTGATTTGCATTTTTTCAAAAAGCGGCACACGATAATAATTAAATGCCCAAAGGAAATGAAACGCAAAATAAATCACTGAAATACAATTTAAAACACCTAAAGTTATATTTTTCCAACCTCTTTTTCTGTTTTTGATGAGCCAATAAATGGCATAAATTATAGCAGCTGTATAAAGCAAATCACCAACCGAAAACGGAATTTTTCCCAAAACAGTTCGACTGATTTTGGAAATAAAAATATACAAACCATTGCTGTACCATTTCTCTATAAATTCAGGAAAATAGGCTAAAACCTTCAGGAAAATAATCTGAATTACTAAAAATAACGGAAGTATATATTTTCGTTTCAAAGTCAATTTTTAAAATGTAAATATAATCACAAATCAATTTATAAAGCAGTTAAACTTTGTAACTTTGCTACTTTGAAACTTACAAGCTAAAAATAAAATGAGCCAAGAAATTAGAAATCTGGAGCCAAAAGCGCTTTGGAATAAATTTGCCGATTTGAATGCTGTTCCACGTCCGTCCAAAAAGGAAGAGCGAGTGATTGAATTCATGAAAAACTTCGGAAACAGTTTAGGATTAGAAACTTTTGAAGATGAAATCCGCAACGTTATCATCCGAAAACCGGCAACTCCGGGAATGGAAAACCGTAAAACAGTTGTCTTGCAAGGACATTTGGATATGGTTCATCAAAAAAATAACGACACCGATTTTGATTTTCTTACACAAGGAATTGAGATGTATGTTGATGGCGATTGGGTTCGAGCAAAAGGAACAACACTTGGAGCTGACAACGGACTTGGAGTTGCAGCAATCATGGCAATTTTGGAAAGCAAAGACATTCCGCATCCGGCAATTGATGCACTTTTTACTATTGATGAAGAAACGGGAATGACAGGAGCTTTGAACTTAAAAGGCGGAATTCTAAAAGGAGAAATTCTTTTAAATCTTGATACCGAAGAAGATGATGAAATTGACATTGGTTGTGCAGGTGGAATTGACGTTACGGCTACAAGAAAATACAACGAAGAAGAAACTCCCGAAGATTCTGTAGGTTATACTATTACCGTAAAAGGTTTGAATGGCGGACATTCCGGAATGGATATTCATAAAGGTTTAGGAAATGCCAACAAGATTATGAACCGTTTATTATTTGACGGTTTTGAAAATTTTGGACTTCAAATTGCCGAAATCAACGGTGGAAGTTTACGCAATGCCATTCCTCGTGAAAGCGTTGCTAAAATTATCGTTGCCGGAATGTATGACGAAGCGTTTGTTTTTGATATGCAAGAAGTTATAAACGATATTAAAACAGAATATAAAACTACTGAACCAAACTTAACCATTGAAATCACAAAATCCGATTTACCGTCAAAAGTAATGGATTTAGGGGTTCAAGAAGGTTTATTACGAGCAATTTACGCTGCTCATAATGGCGTTTACAGAATGTCGGCTGATATGGCAGATTTGGTAGAAACATCGAATAATATTGCTCGTATAATTGTAAAAGAAGGCGAAATTTCTATTCAAAACTTAACCCGTTCGTCAGTAGAAAGTTCCAAAATGGATTTGGCTAATGCTTTACGTTCGGCTTACGAATTATTTGGTTGCGAAGTGGAATTCAGCGGAAGTTACCCTGGTTGGACACCCAATGTAAACTCTGAAATATTGGATGTTTTAGTCAATATCTACGAAAAACAAAACGGCTCAAAACCAAATGTCGTAGCTTGTCACGCAGGTTTAGAATGTGGAATTCTTGGAACTAATTATCCTGGAATGGATATGATTTCTTTTGGTCCAACCATTCATGGCGCACATTCCCCGGATGAAAGAGCTTCGATTTCTTCTTCACAGAAGTTTTGGAAATTTTACTTGGAGATTTTGGCGAATATTCCAGAAAGAAAATAGATAATAGAATAAAGAAAATAGAAACCTCGTTTAGTAATAGACGAGGTTTTTTAATAATTTATCTTTTTAAGTTCGTCTTCTGTTGCTTCAAAGATTGTTTCTTTGTTTACTTGAGTTATAAAGAAATCATTGGGAAGATAAAATTGGGTTAAAGATTTTTCATTATTCAAAACTTCTATTTTGTTTTTAAAAAGATTTGGGTTTTTAAATAAATTTAAGATTAGTTCTTTTGTAGCATTAGGATCTTGATAAACTATTTTTTTTATTTTGTCAGGAACTAAACTATCAAACATATTTTGATCAATTCGTCTGTTAAAAGCTGGAAAAGAATAACCTATTATAACTAAGATTTCAGTCTCAGATAGTACGGAATGTATTTTACTTGAAAACTCATTGTTAGAATGTTCCCAAGCATATTTTATGTAATAATCAAAATGAGTATCATGATTAGTTAATGCATTGAAAAGATATTCATTATTTTTCCAATATTCCTCAAAATTTATAAACTTATTTTCGGTGTCGCCACTTTTTACGTTGTAAAAACCCCGATGACCATTTAAATGAAATATATTATTTTCAATGTTAATATCTTGATTTTCTTTAAATTTAAATAATTTATTCAACTCTTCATTTTCAATATTTTTTCCGTCTTTAATAAAAAGTTTATAGGTGTCTTCTAATTGTAAATCATAATTCCAACTAATAAATTTGAAATCACTATTTAGTTTAATTTCATTACTACTATTCTTATCTAATAATATTGAAAAAAGTGATTTGTATCTATTGTCAATTCTTTGATACTTTGGAAAAATTGATGGTATATATTTTTGTTTGAGTATGGAGTATTGTTCATTAGAAAAATGATTATATCGTTCTTCATGGAAATTCTCCCATAAATCAAAAAAGACACTAACACACATTTTTAATTTTTTTAATTCATCAGTTTCATCATTAAGATGAAGTTTTTTTGCATAAGTATCAATGGTGTTATATTCTAAAGCCTTCTTGCCAAAATAACCAATATGCCATAAAATTTGTGACTTGTTATCTGAGGGGATTTTATGAGTATCTTCATCTGTAAATTTAAAAGAAACTCCATTAACATATTTTTCTGGATCTAGGTCACGAATAATAGGTTCTAGTTCAAACTCTGCAATTTTTATCATCATCTCAGCTTGTCTATCTAAAATTGGGCAGGCATTGTAACTTGCTCCAGCACCTAATAAATATGTGATTTTTGCCATAAAATTATTTTTTATAAATATATAAGTTTTAATTCAAATTTTTCCTAAACTCACTTGGCGTAATTCCGGTTTTCTTTTTAAATAATCGGGTAAAATAGGAGTAGTCTTCAAAACCTAATTCTTCGGCAATTTGATTGATAGATTTTATTGGATTTATCAAAAGCCGTTTGGTTTCAAGAATAACTCGATTGGTGATAATTTCGGTAACGGTTTGGTTCAACATTTCTTTGCAAATTCGGTTTAAGTGTTTTGATGTAATATTCATGTTATCAGCATAAAACGAAGCAGATTTTTCTGTTTTGTAATATTGTTCCAAAAGCTGTTCCAACTGATGAATTTTGTAGTTATAGGAATGTGAAATATGATTAGAAACCGAAAGATATTTTCTGGAAATCTCGATGTGAATACAATCTAAAAGATTTAATAATTTGTCTGTTTTCTTTGGAAAATCGGTTTGGCTTTCTGTAATCATTAGATCAAAAAAAGGTTTGATTTTATTCACTTCATTTTCATCCAAAATAATTTCGGGTTGGTTCATCACCGATTGATAAAACGGGTAATCTTCCACTTTTTTGTTTCCAAAATACAGATTATACATTTCTTGAGAATAAAAGAAAATATAACCATCAATGTCTGATGATAATTGCCAATTATGAATTTGTCCGGGTTGTAACACAAACATGCTTCCGGGTTTAATGTCGTATTGGGTAAAATCAATTTCGTGTTTTCCTGTTCCGCTGGTAAACAAAACCAATAAATAAAAGTTGTGACGATGCGGTTTTTCAATAAAACTATGCGCTTTTAAGTGATTGGTAAAAGTGTTGATATACAATTCATTTTTACCTAAATCAGTTTTAAAGTTATGAATACTATAAACAGGATGTTGTTTCAAAATGTCTTTTTTGTGCTATTATTAGCGAATATACAAAACAATTCTATCGAATAACTGTATTACCTTTGTCAAAAAAAAATGTTGAATAGTTTATATCATATTTTCCGAAACGAGTGTCCGCATTGTCATAAAGGAAAAGTCTTTGCCGATAAAAGTTTCTTTTTTAGCATTGGTTTTCCCAAAATGAATTCACATTGTAGTCATTGTAATTTTAAATTTGAAAAAGAACCGGGTTATTTCTTTGGTTCCATGTTTGTGAGTTATGGCGTTGCCGTTTTGGAAGGATTACTGACTTACTTTTGTATTCGTCCGTTTTTTGGCAGTAATTTTGATTTTTGGATGTTTCCCATTATTGCAGTTGTTTTGTTAAGTCTGACCTTTTTCAATATCCGATTTTCTCGAATGATTTGGATTTATATGTTTAAAAATTATCAGACATAAAAAACTCCGACTTAATCGGAGTTTTTTGTTGATTTTTTATTTCGTCTGCCATACCAAATCATAAATCCGGTAACGGGCAATGAAGCGCAAACCAAGCTTAATACAAAAGCAATTATTTTGCTCCAAATTCCAAAAATAGCACCGATGTGAATGTCATAATTGGCAGCCACTGCTTTTTCACCCAAATTTTTGTCTTTATGGGAATGCACGTGTAATAATTCTCCGGAATTTTCATCAAAAATTAAGCTATGATTTACGTGGTATGAATAGGAGAGTTGCTTCACAAAAACATCATAGTTAGGATGTTCATGGTCGTCCAAATGTTCGTAACCAAAATCTAGACTGTATTGAAAGGCATCCGGATATAATTCTTCAACTTTTTTCCCGATTTTATCCAAAGTGTGCTCATTTCTCATTTCGATTGGAGCTTTGGTTTTAATATGTGAAAAATCTGGATATGTAGTATTTCCTCCTGAAAAGACAACATATAAAATAACCTGAATGAAAAAGAAAGCATAAAACAAACCGGTAAATGCAACCACAAAAGCCAATGATGAGGCATAAAATCCTAAAATATTATGCAAATCATAGTTTTTACGTTTCCAGCCTTTTACTTTTTTCCAGTCGAATGAAAAACGCTGTTTTCTGGCTTTTTTGTTTTTTGGCCACCAAAGAATGATTCCGGAAATCAACATAAAAAGGAAAATCAATGTTGGAATTCCACATACATAAGTTCCCCATTCGGTATTCAGCATAAAACTGAAATGGATAGATTTTATAATGTTGAAAAAATCGGTAGTTTCATCATAAATACCTTTGATTTCTCCTGTAAACGGATTGACATAAACCGATTTATAAATGATATATTCTTTGTAGAAATTCCAACCTTTTGGGTTTCTTTCGTAGTAATAAAAAATATAGCTTCGGCTTTTGTCAATTGGAATAGTTGCCCAATGTATTGAATATTTTTCTTTGGTAAATGCGTTTACCTTTTCTTCTAAAACTTTTAACGGAAGTGTTTTTTTTGAAGCTATATTTTGTTCATAATGAAAAATAGCATCTTTTCTAAGATAATTGGTGATTTCTTCTTGAAAGACATAAATTGCTCCGGTAATGGAAATTAAGAATACAATTAATCCGGTAGATAATCCTAACCAAAGGTGTAATTTCCCAATTGCTTTTTTGAATCCGTTTTTTTTCATCTAAAAATTATAAAAACTCCTCATGCAAATGAGGAGTTTAATTAAACAAACAATAAACCAAACTTTAAAATGAATTAAAATTTATAGGTTAATCCGGCAATCAAACTTCTCAAACGTTGTGGCGTGACAGTTGACCAACCTGAATAATATTTTTCGTTTAAAAGATTATTTACTTTCAAAGTAATGTTTAATTTATCTGTGTTGTAATTCAATGCAGAATTCAAGATGGTGTAATCAGGTAATTTGAATGTTCCTGTATTTTTTCTGTGTAATACTTGGTATTCGCTGGCGTGATTTCCACCGAAACCAATACCAAATCCTTTAAAACTTCCTTCAGTAAATGCATAACTTGCCCAAAGATTAACCAAAGCTCTTGGTCCAGCTTCTTCTGGTCTGTAACCTAAGTATGAATCGTCAACAATATCTTTTGTAACTTCACTGTCGTTGTAACTATAACCGGCAATTACGTTCAAACCTTTTATTGGATTGGCAGTAAAACTAATTTCAACACCATTACTATTTACTTCACCACCTTGAATTGAACTAATGAAAGTTACAGGATCAGTCATTACTTTATCTTTTACATCAATGTTGTAATAACTAATTGTTGCAGAAATAATGTCTTTGTATAAATTTGTTTTTAAACCAAATTCATATTGATTGGCGTGTTCTGGTTTAAATGATTTATAAGTATTATCCATTTGAATTGCTGGAGCATTATTTTTAAATCCATTCATGTAGTTACCAAAAACCGATACTTTGTTCTCGATGATTTGATAAACAGCTCCAAATTTTGGTGAAACAGTTGTTTGATTGAAACTTTCACCTGTTTTATTGATGAATTTATCAACTCTAACACTTGCCATAACTGATAATTTATCGGTAATATTCAAAACATTAGAAATGTAAGCACTAAGAACTTCGTTTTCTGAATTTGAAATTCCAGCATAAGAACCTTCTAAAATTTTATCCACTGCGTTTTGAGTTAATTCAGTATTTGTAACTTCTCCAGAAATAGGATCTACAACTGTGTCAGTTTGATTTACCAAAGAAACTGTTCCGAATCCCAACCAACCCATATTACCATTTCTTTGATTTAGGTTTAAATAATCAATACCAACAACCATTCTGTTTCTTAGATTTCCAATTTTGAAATCACCAATAAAATTTTGTTGAATATCGGTTCCTTGTGTCTGCGAATTTGCTTTAGAAATAAATCTAGTAAATTCATCTCCATTAGCTGAATCCCATAAATAATGATAATAACCATTTGTTTTGGCATTGCTTCTTGATAAAACTGTTTGAGAAGTCCATTGTTCTGATAATTTATAGAACATTTGCGCTTGCATATTAAACGTTGGATTGCTCATGGTTAGCTCATTAGAAGTATATGATTTATAGTAGTTTTTTTCAAATAAATCCATTGAAAAGAAGGAAACCGGTGCATATCTGCTCAAGAAAATCATCGGAGCATTTGCCGAAGTTCTACTAGTAAATTCAGTATTAATCAAGAACGAAAGTTTGTCATTTACTTTGTAACTTAACGAAGGCGCAACAAAAAACGATTTAGAAAAACCGGCATCTTGAAACGAATCTTCATTTTGATGTGCCGAAGTAACTCGAAGCGAAACATCTTTGTTCAAAGGAATATTTACATCAGCCGTAATTCGGTCTAAACCATAAGTTCCAGAATTATAACTAATTTCTCCACCAAAAGTTGAATATGGTTTTTTAGTGACAATATTGATTAAGCCACCATAAGAAATCAAACTACTTCCAAATAAAGTTCCTGACGGACCTTTGATAACTTCAATATTATCTACATTAATTGGATCAATGCTTCCGTTGTTAATTCCCGGTAAACCATTAATCATTGTTGGTTGTACAGAAAAACCACGCATTGAATAATATTCAGCTCCATCGCCACCACGTCCGGTTGATTCCCAAAGTCGGGTTACACCGGTAGCATTTTTCAACGCATCATTAAAATTGGTTACCACTTGTTCTTTCATCAATTCGCTGGTAACAGTATTGTAAACCTGAGGGTTTTCAATATTGTTCAAAGGCATTTTAGAAACCGTAGTGCTTTTTTCTCTTTTGTATTTGTACTTATTACTGATTTCTATTTCTTTCAGTGAATTGACAGTATCTTTTTTAGTTTCTTGTGAAAAAACAGACACCGAAAAAAATAGGGCAGACGAGGCAAGAATTATTTTTTTCATTATTAATTTAGATTTAGTAAAAATAATGATGCAAATATAATTCCGCTCTAGCAAATGACAAATTTTATTTAGACTTATTTTAAATAAATTTTATAAATAATTGAAATACTTTAGATTATAAATAAAAAAACCTTGCGAAAGGCAAGGTATGGGGCTTTTTAATAAAAAGAAACTTATTTTTTTGACATTGGATAACTTTCGGAAGAAGGTTTTCCTTGTTGTTTTCCTGAAATCGTTGCTACAAGATTGGCGTCATTCACTTTCTTATAGACAATTTTTTGTGGATAATCATGTGCCGGGTTTTCAAAAATAAATTCGTTTTCTTTTTCACTGTTTGTCATTTTAAATTCAACAGGTTTATCATCATTTTGTCCTTTTACAGTTGGGATATACAAAAGGGTTTCTCCTTTTTGAGTAAGCACAACGGTTTCATGATGCAAAGTATCTTTATCTTTAACGAATAGAGTAATGGCATTATAAGTGCTGTCGTTGGCTTTTGTCCAAGTTTCGGTCAAATCACCTTCTGGCATTTTATTTTCCCATTCGCCAACAAGCCAATGCATTTTTTCGAGTTGGTCAAAGTTTTTTTCTGATTTGTTTTGACAGGCAATAATAGATAATACTGCCATGGATAAAATTAGTTTTTTCATAATTAGTTTTTTCTTTTCATTGGGAATTTTTCACTTAAAGGTTGTCCGTTTTTAACACCTTCAATAGTAGCGACAATGCTATCATTGTTTATTTTATTATAAATAATTTTATTCGGGTAATCATGCTTTGGATTTTCAAAAACAGTTAAGTTACTATCAATTTTTGTTGCATAAAAAGAAATGGCTTGTGAAAGTTTTTCTTTTCGATTATAGGCTCTGTAAAATAAACTATCATTAGTTTCTTCCAATAATACATGCTCAAAAAAGACAGTGTCTTTTGTGGCAACTATGAAGCTTTCTGCACGGTAGGAGCTATCGGTTTCTTTTTTCCAAATCTCAGTAAAATCCATTTCTGAAGTTGAATTCTTCCATTCGCCAACAAGCCAATGCATTTTTTCGAGTTGGTCAAAGTTTTTTTCTGTCGAAACATTTTTACAAGCGATTAAACAACCAATAATAATTAAAGCTGAGATTTTATATTTCATAGTATTAAAGAATATTAAACTGTAAAAATAAGAAACTTATTTTTGAGTTTTATGTTTAGGAAAGAAAGGAATTCGCTTTCTGATGGTACTAAATTTTTTATAGACAGGATATTGTCTGTTTGATGTGATATTATTGAAAAGTAAAGCGACTAAAAGTAAAATTAAAGTACCAACCAAGACAGGAGAAAAAACATAGCCATAACCTAGATTTTTTAATTCATTAGAGCCAGTTACAGCTATTAAAGCCGTTGCGCCACCTGGCGGATGAAGTGTTTTGGTTATTTGCATCAATACTATAGATAAAGAAACGGCTAACGGAGCAGTAATCCACAAAATATCAGGTGCTAATTTTTGAACCGTTACACCAATAACTGCCGAAACCAAATGTCCACCAATTAAGTTTCGAGGTTGTGCCAAAGGACTTTGTATAACACCGTAAATCAAAACGCTTGAAGCACCAAAAGAGCCAATAAGATAAATAACATCCGCTTTAGGTAAAGTTTGAGATTGTAAATAAGCTATAATTCCAATGCCAATAAATGAACCTATAAAAGCCCAAAAGTGTTCTTCGGTATTGATTAATGTCTCTTTATAAAGAATATATCTCGTTTTACGGAAACCTCTTTTGATTTTTTTCGTAGGCATAACTTATGATTGTTTAGCAATAGAAGTAGAATAATTATATACAGTAAAAGGAAATATCATTTTGGATGTAAATTTTGCAATCCAACATACCATTAGAATTGGAAAAAATAAAGTATAATTATTAATCATTCCACAAACTAAGAATAAGGCTGTGAACGGAGCCTGAATACTGGCACTCAAAACTGCCGCCATTCCAATAATCATAAAATTAACAGGAATAATATTAGCATTGAAATAAGTGTTCAGAATAGTAGCTAGTAGAAATCCTAAAAATGCACCAATAAACAAACTTGGAGCAAAAACGCCACCATCACCACCGGCTGCTAATGTTACCGAAGTAATTATCGGTTTTAAGAGCAAAATGCATAATAAGATAAAAATCGATGATAACGAGTTAAGTGAATTTGTTCCCGAGAAAATCTCTTTGATAGCATGATAACCATCACCATATAGTTGCGGAAAAGTGATAAGACATATGCTGATAATAGAAGCTCCGAGAATTATTTTTTGATGAGCTTTTGAAATTTTACTGAAAGTTGATTTAAAAAATAAGACAGACTTGGTTAGATAAACTGAATTAAGTCCAGCGATAATTCCAAGCAAAATGAAATAAGGAATAGCATGATAATGCCAGGTAGTTAAAGTAACAGTAAACAAAGGTTTTTCATCAAAAAAAAGTAATAAAGCAGAAGCAATTAAAACGGCAATTCCGTTAGTTAAAAAGAAAGTTTTGTTCAGTTTTTTTGTAATTACTTCAATGGAAAATAGAATTCCGGCAATAGGACTGCCAAATAAAACGGTAATTCCGGCAGTAATTCCGGTACAGATTAATTCAGTTTTATACTTTTTAAAAATAGTTTCTTTTTCGGGAACAACATTACCAATGGCTGCTGTTGCTACAACGGTAGAAACTTCAATTCCGGTAGAGCCACCAAAAACAACAGTTATTAATCCGTTTAAAAAATGAGACGGAATTTTGTATATAGGTAAACTTTTGGATCTGAATTGCGTACAGGCAAAAATTTCAGTAATACCTTGATTACTCTTTTTCTTAAAGAGATAATATCTTAAAAAATAAATTAATGATAATCCCAAAAGAGGAAAGACAAGAAAAAACAACCAATTTTTTTCTGCTCTTAAAAAGAAAATGGTTTCATAATGTTCGGTTATATGCTTTAGCGCTAATCCTAAAAAAGCAGAAAGGAAACTAACTAAAACAGAAGCTATGATTAATTTTTTAGTAAAAGTAAAAGAGGAATGATTTGATTTTTTTGTTTGATGTATCATCAGTATGAATAATCTGTTTCCACAAAAGTACTAAATCATTATTCTAAATACTTAGAATATCATCTTAAACTGTCCTTAAGAAGTGTAAACTTGAAACAAAAAGTTGTATTTTTGCACTCCAAAAACAGAAAGATATTCTCATGTTAGAAAGATTACAGTATGTAAAACAACGTTTTGACGAGATTTCGGATTTGATTATTCAGCCCGATGTTATCGCCGATCAGAAACGCTATGTGCAATTAAATCAGGAATATAAAACCCTAAAAGCATTGATGGATAAGCGAGATGAGCTTATCAATGTTACCGGAAATATCGAAGAAGCAAACGAAATTATAACAGATGGTTCTGATGCAGAAATGGTAGAAATGGCTAAAATGCAGTTAGACGAAGCCAAAGAGCGTTTACCACAGCTTGAAGAAGAAATCAAATTCATGTTGATACCAAAAGATCCGGAAGACGCCAAAAATGTTATGGTGGAAATCCGTGCCGGAACCGGAGGTGATGAAGCTTCTATTTTTGCCGGAGATTTGTATAGAATGTATACCAAATACTGCGAAGGTAAAGGTTGGAGAACATCTGTAGTTGATATGAATGAAGGAACATCAGGAGGCTTCAAAGAGGTAATCTTTGAAGTAACCGGTGAAGATGTTTATGGAACATTAAAATTTGAAGCTGGAGTTCACCGTGTACAACGTGTACCACAAACCGAGACTCAAGGTCGTGTTCACACTTCGGCAGCAACCGTTATGGTGCTACCCGAAGCCGAAGAATTTGACGTGCAAATCGATATGAATGATGTTCGTATAGACTTTTTCTGTTCGTCTGGTCCTGGAGGTCAATCGGTAAACACCACAAAATCAGCCGTTCGTATGACGCATATTCCAACAGGTTTGGTGGCGCAATGTCAAGACGAAAAATCGCAACATAAAAATAAAGACAAAGCTTTGACTGTTTTGCGTTCTCGTTTATACGAAATGGAATTGGCAAAAAAACAAGAAGAAGATGCTAAAAAGCGTAATTCACAGGTAAGTTCCGGTGACCGTTCGGCAAAAATCCGTACCTATAACTACGCACAAGGGCGAATTACTGACCACAGAATTGGATTAAGTATTTTTGACCTTGATGGTTTCATGAACGGGAACCTGCAAAAAATGATTGATGAACTTCAATTGGTTTCCAATACCGAGAAACTAAAAGAAAGCGAAGTTTTCTAAAATACAAGTCCCGATATTCGGGACTTTTTTTGTGGTTTAAAGCAAAACGTTCGGGCAATCTAATAAACCATTTTCCCGCTTTTCGTTTCAATCTGTCATTGCGAGGAACGAAGCAATCGTATCAAATTTTTGGCTTTGCAATGACAGGATTTCCACTTCAATCGGGGCTAAAAAGTAAACTAAAAGTATCTTTGCGAACTTTGCGCTTTCTTCGTGTCTTTGCGGTTAAAAAACTTTAAACTAAATTTGTACAATACAACACACAACAATGACAACACAACAATGACAACACAACAACTAATCCAACAAATTCAACAAAAAAAATCATTTCTCTGCATCGGTTTAGATGTCGATTTAAACAAAATTCCGCAACATTTATTGCAACTTGAAGACCCAATTTTTGAATTCAATAAAGCCATAATCGATGCCACGCATGATTTATGTGTTTCCTATAAACCCAATATGGCGTTCTATGAAGCTCACGGCTTAAAAGGTTGGACATCATTGCAAAAGACAATCAGCTACATCAATCAAAATTATCCTGAAATTTTTACTATTGCCGACGCAAAACGTGGCGATATAGGAAATACTTCAACTATGTATGCCAAAGCTTTCTTGGAAGATTTGAATTTTGACAGTGTAACCGTTGCACCATATATGGGCAAAGATTCAGTAGAACCGTTTTTGGCCTTTGAAAATAAGCATACTATTTTATTAGCATTAACTTCTAATGAAGGCGCATTTGATTTTCAAACAAAAAATTTGGGAGAAAAAGAACTCTATAAAACGGTAATAGAAACTTCCAAAGCTTGGAAAAATTCCGAAAACTTAATGTATGTTGTTGGAGCAACCAAAGCTGAATATTTTACCGAAATCCGTAAAATAGTTCCTGATAGTTTTTTACTAGTTCCGGGAGTTGGAGCACAAGGCGGAAGTTTACAAGAAGTTTGTAAATTCGGAATTAATTCGAATGTTGGCTTATTAATCAATTCATCTCGTGGAATTATTTATGCTTCCAGTGGAAATGATTTTGCTCAAAAATCCAGAGAAGAAGCATTGAAATTGCAGCAGGAAATGGAGAAGATATTATCTTAGTCTTTTACACTTTGAAGTATTTTTGTCATTTCGACGAAAGAGAAATCACATAATTAATTATAATGAGATTTCTCTTTCGTTGAAATAGAATATTGATATAACTTCTAAAAAAATAGAATTAGATATTACTCCTTAACAAATCTAGATGTAAAACTTTCTTTATCATTGGTTACTTTAATAATGTAAATTCCATTGCTGAAATTTGATACATCAATCGTTTCTTCTCTTGAACTCATATTAAAAGAATTCAGTTTTTGACCTTGTATCGAGTAAATAGTAACCTGACTGGCTGTTTGGACTTCATCAAACTGAATAGTTAATCTATTTTTTACCGGATTTGGAATTAAAACGAGTTTTTTTTTTGCTCCTGCGGTTGGAGTTGATAAAGAGCTTTGTTGGTATATTCTAACGTAGTCAATTTCAAAAGTACCTTGATTAAAACTTGAACTAATATTAGGTTGAACAGCAAAATTCAGTAAAAGATATTGTTCAGCATCAAATGGCCAAGTATTTGCATTTTTTATCGTTGGATTATAAATATAGTGAATAATATTGTCAACACTAAAAACCATTTTCTCAGCCGTCCATTCTAAAGTATAAACATGAAATTCACTGGAAACTGTTGGAATGACACGACCTGCATGATTAACCGTGTTTCCAAAGCTGGAAGGTGTATGCATTGCACTTTGAACAAAGTTTTGATTATTACCCCAGTGTTCCATAATGTCTATTTCGCCACAAGCCGGCCAGCCAACTGTTCCGTGAGTAGCAGCCCAAAAACCGCCGGGTTCATTTACATTTTTGCCCAACATCCAAATGGCAGGCCAAGTTCCTGTACCTGAAGGAAGTTTGGCTCTAACTTCAACACGACCGTATTTGAAAGCAAATTTAGAATTCAATCGAGCAGAAGTGAACTCTTTCGTTACATTTTGATCCGTATAGTTTTCTCTTTTAGCAACAATATTTAGATTGCCATTACTTATAAAGGAATTGGTTAATCTATTAGTATAATGTTGAATTTCACCGTTAAACCAACTCCCGCCATCAGGTATTTGTGTTTGGTGATACCATTTTGTTGCATTGACTGCGCCATTTCCATCAAATTCGTCACTCCAAACTAAATTATCAAAAACAGGATTACTATTTTCGGGATTTTCATATAAGAAATCATCAATATAAGCGATAACTTGATTGGTGTTGTTTTCACCATTAATTTGAATAACAACACGATTAAAGTCACTTCTATAAATTGGATTTCCTGAACCACCATTTAAATTAACGTAGTTGTCATTTTGAAAATCAAAAGATATGGTTTGCCATTGGTTTAAAACAATAGGTTTTATGATTTCACATTGTGTTGACCAAGGCTCGGCTAAATTTCCATTTTGGAGTTTTAATGAAATCTGATTAGGCTGATTGCCTGTAATTCCACTCGAAGGAACATAAATTTTTAATCTGAAAACATTATTTGAAGTCAAATTAAAGCTGGTTTCAGTTTGAAAGCGAACATTGGCATATAATCCACCATTGTCAAAGTAGCGTAAAACAGTCGATGAAGTGTTTATTCCTGTTGGATAAGGATTAGCAAAATTTGTGTTTATTTCGCAATCATCTCCTAACCATGATGTAATATTGCCATTTCCTTCAAAATCATCGGTTATGTTTTGAGCTTGAAATTGACTAATTGAAAAAGTAAATAATAAGAATGATTGGATAAAATTTCGCATGGATAATAGATAATGATGAATTACAAAAATATCTTTTCCATATTGTTTTAAAGAATAAACAACCTATACAAAAACTCTACTTTAATAGGTTTTATAGCCAAAAGAGTGATACATTTACACACCAAAAATGAAATTTTAGTAATGTCAAGAGTTTTTATTGATCAATTAGGAAATAGTCATTCATTTGAAAATGTACCTAGAAGAATTGTATCGCTTGTTCCATCGCAAACCGAATTGTTATACGATTTAGATTTAGAAGAAAGTATTGTTGGAGTAACTAAATTTTGTGTACATCCATTTCATTTTAAGTCAACCAAAAAAATCATTGGCGGAACAAAAAAAATTCATTTTGAAAAAATTAAATTGCTTCAACCGGACATCATTATTGCCAATAAAGAGGAAAATACGCCTGAAATTGTAGCAGAATTGTCTAAAATTTGCCCGGTTTGGGTAACTGATATTATTACTGTTGAAGATAATTTAAAAATGATTTTAGATTTTGGACAACTTTTTAATAAACGAACCGAAGCGCAAAAGTGGATTGATAAAATAAATTTTGGCTTAGAAGATTTTCAGCAATTTGTAGCAAAAAAAGAATTTAAAAAAGTAGCTTATTTTATTTGGGCAAATCCTTATATGGTTGCTGGTGGAAATACTTTTATCAATGAAATGTTGAAGCTCAATAAATTTGAGAATATTTATGATAACAATCCAAAGTATGAAGGAAGATATCCGGAAGTTGTAGTTCAAAAAATGCGAATTCAAGGCGATCCCGACTTAGTTTTATTATCGTCAGAACCTTTTCCGTTTACGGATGAACATGCTTTTGAATTAGGAAGATATACACACCATGCCAAAACTGTTTTTGTAGATGGCGAAATGTTTTCTTGGTATGGTTCGAGATTGGTTAAAGCATTTCAGTATTTTAAAAAATTACACGAATCAGTATAAACGAAAAAAGTCGGTGCTTTTTCAAACGCCGACTTTTTTAACTAACCCTAACCAAAACTTATAAAACCAAATTTTATAGTACAAAGATAAGCCGACTTTGAATAAGGTAGTGTTAAGATTGTGTTATACTTATGTTATTGATTTCTAAAAAATTAAAAATTATTTTTTATCCTGCATAGCAAAAACTTTCTGTAATAAAGTTGATGTGCGAGAACTAATGTCGGTTCTGATGTTTTTTTCCTCAACAGCAATCATTTTGAAAACACCTTCAAGTGCTTCGTTTGTTGTGTAATCAGTCAGGTCGGGATTTACTTTTTTCACCAATGGAACAGTATTGTATTTGGTAATAATTTGACTCCAAATTTTATCAGCACCAACTTTAGCAAATGAATTTTTAATAACCGGATTGAATTTAGCATATAAAGCTTTAGAAGTTGAATTTTGAAGATAGTTTGTAGCTGCATTATCACTTCCCATAAGGATATTTTTAGCATCTGTAAAACTCATGTTTTTGACTGCGTCAACAAATATTGGAGTAGATTCTTTTACAGCATCTTCCGCAGCTCGATTTAGCATTTTCAAACCTTCATCAGCTAAACTTCCCATACCGATACTACGCAAAGTTTTATCTACTTTTTGTAACTCTTCAGGTAAAAGGATTTTGACCATTTCATTTTTAAAAAAGCCATCAACAGCTGTAAGTTTGGTTACTTGTTTTGAAATTCCATTGTTTAAGGCTTCTTTTAATCCACCGGCGATATCAAGAGTTTGGTTTTGTCCAACATTAGGTAATTGATTGGCAACTTGTTGTAATTCAGCACAACTGATTAAAGTAAAGCAACCTAGAAGCAGTAGTATGTTTTTCATAATAAAAATGAGTTTTAAAATTTATTTCAAGTTTTCAAAAATAGTGCCAATAGTTAAGAATAATCATAAACAAATGTTATATTATCATGTTTACATTATTTTTATGTTTTCTACGAAATCGTTATAACAATTTTTATTTATTGCGTAAATTGCGACACTAAAATTATCATATCATCAATATGGAACAACAAACTCCCTATATTCCTAAAAATAAAGTAAGAATCGTAACAGCAGCATCACTTTTTGACGGACATGATGCCGCTATCAATATTATGCGCCGAATTATTCAGGCAACCGGTGTGGAAGTTATTCATCTTGGACACGATAGAAGTGTGGAAGAAGTAGTAAATACTGCTATTCAGGAAGATGCGAATGCCATTGCGATGACTTCATATCAAGGTGGTCATAACGAATATTTCAAATATATGTTTGATTTATTAAAAGAAAAAGGTGCTGGTCATATCAAAATATTTGGCGGTGGCGGAGGTGTTATTCTTCCATCTGAGATTTCAGAATTGCATGAATATGGAATTACCCGAATTTATTCTCCGGATGATGGTCGCGCTTTAGGTTTACAAGGAATGATTAACGACTTAGTAAAACAAGCCGATTTTCCTGTTGGTGATGTTTTAAATGGTGAAATCAATCATTTGGAAGAAAAAAATCCAACGGCGATTGCCCGTGTGATTTCTTCTGCTGAGAATTTCCCGGATGTTGCCAAAGAAACGCTTGATGCTATCCATAAGAAAAATGAAACAACACATATTCCGGTTTTAGGGATTACAGGAACCGGTGGAGCAGGAAAATCATCATTGGTTGATGAATTGGTTCGTCGTTTTTTAATTGACTTTCCTGAGAAAACTATCGGATTGATTTCGGTTGATCCATCCAAACGTAAAACTGGCGGTGCTTTGCTTGGCGATAGAATTCGTATGAATGCTATTAATAATCCAAGAGTTTACATGCGTTCGTTAGCAACACGTCAATCTAATTTAGCTTTGTCAAAATATGTAGCTGAAGCTATTCAGGTATTGAAAGCTGCAAAATATGATATTATCATTTTGGAAACTTCAGGTATTGGTCAAAGTGACACCGAAATCTTAGAACATTCTGATGTTTCATTATATGTAATGACACCGGAGTTTGGTGCGGCAACACAATTGGAAAAAATCGATATGCTTGATTTTGCTGATTTGGTGGCGATCAATAAGTTTGACAAGCGTGGAGCTTTGGATGCTATTAGAGATGTGAAAAAGCAATACCAACGAAATCATAATTTATGGGATGTAAATCCGGATGATATGCCGGTAATTGGAACCATTGCATCTCAGTTTAATGATCCGGGAATGAACACACTCTACAAAAAAATTATGGATAAAATTGTAGAGAAAACAGGCTCTGAATTGAAATCAACTTTCGAAATCACACGTGAAATGAGTGAGAAAATTTTTGTCATTCCACCACACAGAACTCGTTATTTATCTGAAATTGCCGAGAATAATCGCAAGTATGATGAAACGGTTTTAACTCAGGTTGAGGTTGCACAAAAGTTATATGGAATTTATAAAACCATTGAAGTAGTTAACAAAAAAGCACCTAATTTTGATAAATCAGGTGTTGATGCTAATTTATTGAACATCAATGAAAATAATAAAGATTTCTTAAACTTATTAGTTAAGGAATTTGACAGGGTAAAAATGAACCTTGATCCGTTCAATTGGGAAATTATTACGACTTGGAATGACAAAGTAAACAAATATAAAAATCCAATTTACAGCTTTAAAGTTCGTGATAAGGAAATTAAAATTCAAACGCATACCGAAAGCTTATCACATTCTCAAATCCCAAAAGTAGCCTTACCAAAATATCAGGCTTGGGGTGATATTTTACGTTGGAATTTACAGGAAAATGTTCCGGGAGAATTTCCGTTTGCTTCAGGATTGTATCCGTTTAAGCGTGAAGGAGAAGATCCAACAAGAATGTTTGCCGGAGAAGGCGGACCGGAACGAACTAATCGCCGTTTTCACTATGTATCGTTAGGAATGCCTGCGAAAAGACTTTCCACGGCTTTTGATAGTGTAACTTTATATGGAAATGATCCCGATTTACGTCCGGATATTTATGGAAAAATAGGTAATGCAGGAGTTTCGATTTGTTGTTTGGACGATGCTAAGAAATTATATTCCGGTTTTGATTTAAGCCACGCTATGACTTCGGTTTCTATGACAATAAACGGTCCGGCACCGATGTTACTTGGCTTTTTTATGAATGCAGCCATTGATCAAAACTGTGAAAAATACATCATTGAGAATAATCTTCAGGTGGAAATTGAAGAGAAAATTAATGAAATTTATAAAAAGAAAGGACTTTCAAGACCAAGTTATAATGGTGATTTACCAAAAGGAAACAACGGTTTAGGGTTAATGTTGCTTGGTGTTACAGGTGATCAGGTTTTACCAAAAGAAATCTACGATGACATAAAAATAAAAACGTTGTCACAAGTTCGAGGAACGGTTCAGGCGGATATTCTAAAAGAAGATCAAGCACAAAATACTTGTATTTTTTCTACGGAATTTGCACTCCGATTAATGGGCGACGTTCAGGAATATTTTATTCAAAAGAATGTGCGTAACTTCTATTCGGTTTCGATTTCGGGTTACCATATCGCCGAAGCAGGAGCAAACCCAATTACGCAATTAGCATTTACATTGGCTAATGGTTTTACGTATGTAGAGTATTATTTGAGCCGAGGTATGAATATCAATGATTTTGGTCCAAATTTATCATTCTTTTTCTCTAACGGAATTGATCCTGAATATGCCGTGATTGGTCGTGTGGCGAGAAAGATTTGGGCAAAAGCTATGAAGCAGAAATATGGAGCAAATGAAAGAGCACAAATGTTGAAATATCATATTCAAACATCAGGTCGTTCACTTCACGCGCAAGAAATTGATTTCAATGATATTCGTACGACATTACAAGCTTTGTATGCAATTTATGACAACTGTAACTCGTTGCATACCAACGCTTATGATGAAGCGATTACTACGCCAACAGAAGAAAGTGTGCGTCGTGCAATGGCAATTCAGCTGATCATAAACAAAGAATTAGGTTTGGCGAAAAACGAAAACCCGATACAAGGTTCATTTATTATTGAAGAACTTACGGATTTGGTAGAAGAAGCTGTTTTACAGGAATTTGACCGAATTACAGAACGTGGCGGCGTTTTGGGTGCCATGGAAACTATGTATCAACGTTCAAAAATTCAGGAAGAAAGTTTGTATTATGAGACGTTGAAACATACTGGAGAATTCCCGATTATTGGAGTGAATACCTTTTTAAGTTCCAAAGGTTCGCCAACGGTTGTTCCGGCAGAAGTTATTCGTGCCACCGAAGAAGAAAAACAATTCCAGATTGCTACTTTGGATAATTTACACAAAGCCAATGCAGATAAGGTAAAAGAGCAATTAAGCATTTTGCAAGATGCAGCAATCAATAATCAAAATTTATTTGAAAAATTAATGGATGCGGCGAAATATTGCTCATTAGGACAAATAACTTCAGCGTTGTTTGAAGTTGGCGGGCAATATAGAAGAAATATGTAATAAAAAAGTCTCCTTAAACGGAGGCTTTTTTAAAATGAAAGTATGGATTCAGTAACGCAAATAGTGCTTGGCGCAGCTGTTGCCAATGAAGTTTTAGGTAAAAAGCTTGGTAACAAAGCTATTTTATATGGAGCAATTCTAGGAACTATTCCTGATTTGGATGTATTGGTTGGAAAGTTTTTAGATCCGTTAACCGCTACTGATATTCATCGTGGTTTCAGTCATTCTACATTGTTTTTTCTGTTGTTTTCACCTGTTTTAGCACTTGTTATTCAAAAAGTAGAGAAAAAAAATTACGTAAAATTCAAGGAAGCATTAATTTGTTCATTTTTAGGATTACAAACTCATGCTTTACTGGATTTATTTACTACTTGGGGAACACAATTGTTCTGGCCGTTGGAATCTCGATTTTCTTTACAGTCTATATTTGTAATTGATCCACTTTATACTTTGCCGTTTTTGTTCTTTCTGATTCTATCTATGCGGAAAAACAAATCGGATAGAAAGAGAATATTTTGGAACAGAGTTGGTTTGATTGTCAGTACTTCCTATTTGTTATTTACATTATTTGTTCAATCAGTTGTAACGAATAAATTTGAAAAACAATTAAAAGAAAACAATATTGCTTATCAGGAGATTGTTGTAAAACCATCGCCATTTAATATTATTTTATGGACAACAAATGTGAAAGTAAATAATGGTTACTGGATTGGCGATTATTCTTTTTTTGATACAAAACCAATTCAATTTCAATTTATTCCAACACAACTGGAATTGATTAAGGAAATTGATGATGAAGCTGTAGTTAAACAACTTAAACGAATTTCAGAAGGTTGGTTCTGTATTACGCAAAAAGAAAATCAGTTATTTTTTAATGATTTACGGTTTGGTGTAATGAATAGGGAAAAAGATAATTTTCAGTTTGCATTTAGTTATCAGTTGATAAATAAAGACGGAAAATTTACGGCAGTAGAATTACCTAACAAAAATAGAGAACAAGCCCAAAAGTTATTGGCTAAACTATGGGTGAGGTTACAAGGAAATTAGTTACTGTTCACTATTGTATTTTTTCAATATAGCTTTTAGTTGTTCGGCACGGACAATTTTCTTTGCTTTTTCTTTACTTTGGGCTTTGTGAAGCTTATCGTTGTGTGCTTTTATGTTTTTAGCGTTGTTTCTTCCCATGTGGCAAATGTATAAATTTTTGTTAAAAATAAAATTTTGGCACAACTATTGGTTTACAACTTATATCATTAATCATTAAATTTACACATTATGAGAAAGATTACTTTAGTTTTAGCTTTTATCGGGATGATAACACTAAACGGTTGTACAGTAAACGAAGATAACGGACCAGACAATGATACTATCAGTGAAGTTTTTGAATTGAGAAATATAAATTTTGATTACAATAATTCGGATGGATATCATATTAGAAGGTCATTAAATCCTAATATTTATGACTCAGATGTGGTTTTAATATACAGAATGTCGGATTTAATAAACTCAAATACTCCGGTTTGGCAATTAATCCCAAGAACATTATATGTACCACAAGGTGAATTGGATTATGACTTCGATTTCAGTAGAATAGATTTTACTATTTATGCCGGAGGATCATATGATATTGGTACAACTCCTGGATATTTAACCAATCAAACATTTAGAATTGTAATTGTTCCCGGATATTTTTCAGGTAAAATGGCTAAACCAGTTGATTATTCTGATTATGATGCTGTGATTAAATATTATAACATTGATGACAGTAAAGTAAAAGTTATAAAGTAGCAAATTCAGAATATTAAAAATAGAAGCGGACATCTGTCCGTTTTTTTATGTCTAAAAAAAACAGATTTTTTGCGTCTTTTTTAATGAGTTTTGGTCTAATAGATATAACATTAAAATATATTTATTATGAAAGCAAATAGAAAAAACAACTGTGGATGTGCAACTGGTCAACCATGTACTTGTACCAACTGTACTTGTGAAAATTGTACTTGTCAAAAATAAGCAAGTTAAAGGATTACTAACCTTATTGTCTTTTTGCAATAAGGTTAGTAACTTTATAATCAATAATAAAAAGAAATGGAAATACCTAAAACAGATATTACTTCAGAGAATCTTTGGCAAGCGTATGCCAACGACTTGAAACGCTATGTGTTCAGTCAGATTAAAGATGAAGAGATAACAAATGATGTTTTACAGGAAGTTTTTATTAAAATTCATTTGAATATAGAAAATCTGAGAGAAAAGAGTAGTGCTAAGTCTTGGGTTTTTACGATAGCACATAATACATTAATGAATTTTTTAAATAAGAAATCTATTTCGCTTCCTGTTGAGGATGTTCCTGATGATTTTATGACTAACGAAGAAGTTCATTCGGCAAAAAGTTGTTTACTTCCATTGATAAAAAATTTGCCTGAAAAATATCGTGAACCTTTATTATTAAGTGAGATTCAAGGAAAAAAGCAGGCAGAAGTAGCTGATATTTTGGGTATTAGCTTATCAGGAGCTAAATCGAGAATTCAACGCGGACGCAAATTGTTACAGCAAGGATTCATGGATTGTTGCCATTATAAATTAAACGAGGACGGCTTTTTGGTAGGTGAACATCAGGATAAAGCTGATTGCAAAATGTGTAAATAAAAAACCATCCGTTGAAGGATGGTTTTTTATTATTATATGAATTTTAGAGATTAAGCCATGTCTTCAACATTAGCCGAAGCTAATTTAGCATAAGTACCATTAGTCAGTTTTTCACGGATAGCTTCAAATGCAGTAAGAGTTTCAGTAATATCGGCTAATGTATGCGAAGCTGTTGGAATCATTCTCAACAATATAATTCCTTTTGGAATAACTGGATAAACAACGATAGAAAGGAAAATTCCATAATTTTCTCTCAAGTCATTTACCATAACCATTGCTTCCGGTATTGAACCTTCAAGATAAACAGGAGTTACACAAGTATTAGTATCACCAATGTTAAATCCTTTTTCTTTTAATCCGTTTTGTAAAGCGTTTACATTTTCCCAAAGTTTATCCTTTAGTTCCGGCATAGTGCGAAGCATTTGTAAGCGTTTCAAAGAACCGATAGTTTGAATCATTGGTAACGCTTTAGCAAACATCTGCGAACGTAAATTATATTTTAAATAATCAATAATGTCTTTATCTCCGGCTACGAAAGCTCCAATATTAGCCATTGATTTTGCAAAAGTTGAAAAGTAAACATCAATTCCGTCTTGACAACCTTGTTCTTCTCCGGCACCGGCACCTGTTTTTCCAAGAGTTCCAAAACCGTGAGCATCATCAACTAATAAACGGAAATTGTATTTTTCTTTCATGGCAACAATCTCTTTTAGTTTTCCTTGTTGACCACGCATTCCAAAAACACCTTCTGTAATGAATAAAATTCCGCCTCCGGTTTCTTCGGCCATTTTAGTAGCACGTTGAAGGTTTTTCTCCATGCTCTCCAAATCATTGTGCTTATAAGTGAAACGTTTTCCCATATGTAAACGTACACCGTCAATGATACAAGCATGTGAGTCAACATCATAAACGATAATATCATTTTTGGTAACCAAAGCATCAATAATAGAGACCATTCCCTGGTAACCAAAATTCAATAGGTAAGCCGCTTCTTTCATTACGAACTCAGCCAATTCTTTTTCCAATTGTTCGTGATAATTAGTATGACCACTCATCATTCTGGCACCCATTGGATAGGCTGCACCATATTTTGTAGCGGCGTCAATATCTGCCTGACGAACTTCAGGATGATTAGCCAATCCCAGATAATCGTTGATTGACCAGTTTAGGATTTCTTTTCCATGGAATTGCATTCTTGGACCAAGTTCTCCTTCTAATTTTGGAAATACATAATAACCTTCAGCTTGAGAAGCCCATTTTCCTAATGGACCTTTATTGTTTTGTATTCTTTCGAATAAATCTTTTACCATAATGTAAAGTGAATTAAAAAACGAGGCAAAAGTAATCATAAAAAAGTTTACTCTTTACGATTTAAAACATAAAATTTTTAATGCGTAAAGAGTAAGTAATAGTTTATTTACCTGAATTTATACTAATGCCGTAATACTTTCAAAAAGAATGTCTTTGTTTACGGGTTTTGATAAATATTTGTTCATTCCAATTTCCATAACACGTTTTTTAGTACTTTCCATAACATCGGCAGTTACAGCAATAATAGGTATGTTTTTGTTTTTCTCTCCGGCATCACCTTTTCGGATAGCAATAGTGGCTTCATATCCATCCATTACAGGCATTTGCAAATCCATTAAAATAAGATCAAATGGTTTGATTTTTAATTGATTTACACCGTCTTCACCGTTATTAGCAAATTCAACGGTAGTATTGAGCCATTTTTTGGTAATCATTTTAATAACCATTTGATTCATAGCATTGTCTTCTACTACTAAAATCCGTTTTCCTTTTAAATCAAACTCATCATTGATAGCCATAGGAATCATTTTAGCTTCTTCTGAAATCATTTCAAAATCAAGTTCAATAGTACAAAGTGTGCCAAGTCCTTGTTCGCTTTTGATATCAATTTTTCCGTTTTGTAAGTTTACTAATGATTTGACAATGAACAATCCTAGTCCTAAACCACCAAATTTTCTTTTATTGTCAATGCTTTCCTGAGAAAAAGAGTCATAAATACTATTCATTTTCTCTTTAGGAATTCCTACTCCGGTATCGGTTACTCTAAAGATGAGTTTGATAGTGTTTCCGAGATTTTCTGCCCAGTCTAATTCTATTTTTATATAACCTTCGTTAGTGAACTTTATAGCATTATTGATAATATTATTGGCAATTTGAGTAAATCTTGCTCCGTCACCAATTACTTTTTTAGGAAAATTATCTGCTATATGAAAGTCTATTTTTAAACCTTTGTCATTTGCAGTATTTGTTACTGCAGTTTTGATTTGTTCAATAATTCTTGAAGGGTTAAACGGTGCTAATTCCAGTTTAATTTCTGATTTTTCGATTTTTGAGAAATCCAGAATGTCGTTAACAGAACTCAGTAAACTTTGAGAAGAATATTTGATAATATCACAATTATATTTTATTCTTTCGGTATCAATTTCATTGGCTGTAGCATCAGATAAACTCATAATGGCGTTTAATGGCGTTCTTAATTCGTGACTGATATTTGATAAGAAATAAGATTTCAAATCATTCATTTCCTCTGAGCGTTGTAAAGCAATGGTTTGCAATGCTTCTCGTTCATTTTTTAGATTACGGATTAAATTAGCCATTGATAAGGAAAGGAAGACAACTTCCAAGCCTGTTCCAAGTTTTGAACCATTTTCTGTCCAAAAGTTTAGAGGTAAGATGCTGAAATTTTTTAGAATAAAAACAACAAATCCACTGATTAAAAATAAAATACCAATAGCAAAGAACTTATCAATTTGTTTGGTTTTATTGTAAATTGAGATTTGCGAAGCTATAATCAATCCTAATAAAATGAGTCCTAAAGTATTTGCAAGCGGATAAGCAAATTTTAAAGCTTCGGGAAGAATGAATAATGATAAAAGCAATAGACCATCTAAAATATACAATAGGTAAAAACATTTGAATATAAATAGATTATGTTCTTTTATCTTTAAAAATACTTGAGCATATCTTCCTAAAAAAAAGTTAGCTACACAAGCAAAAATAGCAACAGCATGAAGAGAAAACCAACCAGCTCCGGGAGTTATAAATTTATAAAAGTAACCATCAATAGCAAATTGTAGCAAACCAATAAAAAGTACATACATACTGTAGTAGAAAAAAGTGTTATCTCGCATAGCAAAGAAAAAGAAGAGATAAAGTATGGAAGCTATAATGAGAATACCATAAAAAAATCCAAATACAAATTGTTCAAAAGCACTTTCTTCAAGTAGATTTTGTGTTTTGTGCAGAATTAAAGGCATAGTAAGCATTTCACCATCACTTTTTACATGTAGATAATATTGTTTGCTTTCGCCAACTCTAAGGTGAATTTTAAAAATAGTTTTGCGAAGATCAAGACTTCTGCTATGATAAGGGATGGCATCACCACTGATGTATTTAATAATATCATTGTTTTCTTTAATGACATATAATTCGGCAAAATCAGTTATGGGGCGAGCCGTTTCAAAATAGAAATTCTGTTCCTCTTCTGTATTGTTAATTAGTGTAAACCTAAGCCAATAGTGATTTGCAGTAAAACCAAAATCTAAGTTTTCATCGGGAGCTTTTTCAAATGCGCTGTCAGGATACTTTCGGATGTCTTGAATTGTTAAATTTTTATCACCAACATCAATGAATTCAATTTGTTTATGAATAGAAATCTTTTTAGAAATATCTTCGCCTTTAAAAACATGTTGAGCAGAAGTTTTAAGGAATAAAAAAATAAATAACAGGCATAACCAAAAGGTCTTGCCATAGCGATAGGCTAGGGTAGAGTTGGACATAATAGTAGTAGTTTTTTGTTTTTGTATTATTATCTACGATGTAAATGAAAACTCGGATTTAAAAAGTAACAACTTTTTTAAATAAAACTTGATTTCAATAAAAAGTAGTAATAATTAATTTGTGGAGAGGTAAACTGATTTAAATTGCTACACAACTTCCGGCAATAACTTTTAAATTATCGTCAAATAGTTTCCAAACGCGGATATAGCGAAAATTTCCCTCAAAACCTTCACCTAAAGCTTTTCCTGTAATTTTTGAAGATAAAGAAACCACAACGCTTTCTTCGATCACATTTATAGAATCTATTGACGAAATGATTTCTTCTAAAACTAAGTTTCCGGATTTATGAGTTTCTAAATCCATTTGCTTGGTGATTACTTCTCCGTTTGGAAGAACAAAAAGCAAATCATCATGCAGCAATTTGTTTAGAATTTTAACATCACTTTTTTTCATTGCTTCCAAAAGTTGTTTTTCAACTTCTCTGATTTTTTGTTCAGTAAATATTTTTGAATTCATAACGAAAAGTTTGTGAAGTTTATAGAATAGGCGAGTAAAGGTTACAGTAATTCTTTTATTCTAGGTCTTTGATAAGTGTTTCAATTGTTGATTTTTTCTGATTTAATACTATTAATTGGCTTTTGTCTTCTAATAAAACTTTATGGCTGAAATCTTTGTCAGCCTTAAAACGCCAATTTTTAAGTTCTTTGAATTTCTTTTTTACAAGCTTCAATTTTTCATCATTATCTTTTGAAATGATAATCACTTTGGTTAAAGATGTCGCTTGCATTTTGTCTATACTATCTTCAGTAACTTCGGTATTATTTTCTTCCATAGAACGATACCAAAATATTTTTCTAAATACATTAAAGTCATCCGGATTTTCTGTAATGATATACCGGTAAGTCATTATATTTTCAAGCTCGTTAATCCAATTTGGAAAGTTTTCATCATATATTTTAATATAATTGTCTATGAAATCCTTATCAATTGGTTTCTTTTGGTTGATATAATCAGTTACTAAAGGATAAATTTTTCGGGCCAATAAATCAATGTATTTGTGATAGTACCAATCATTAGGATCTATTTGACCATCTAATTTTTCATAAACATATCCATTGCCTAAAGCTGTAGCTAAAGCTTCATTTAAAAGTAAATAAGCATAATTACTACTATTGGATTTGTTCTCTTTGAAATACCTGTCGATATCTTTTTTTACTTCGAGCGGTTGCTCATCATAAATGATATGAAAAGTTTCATGAAGCATCACGCTGAATAAATCTTTATAATCTTTCAGATTAGTTTGAATAGCACTAATAAAATTATTGTAAAAAGCATTGGCTTTAAAGCCTTGAGAGTTTGGTAAAGGATAAAAAGCAATTTCAAAAGGAATCGACTTGTCCCAAACTGAATTATAAAACAGTAATCCTGTCTCAAAATAGTTTTCAATATGGTTTTCTTTGGAATATTTTGTAATTTCTATGAGTTGTTTTTCAAACTGTTCTTTGTTTGGATTATAAATTAATTCATTATAAATTGTTGTGAATGTTGAAATTATTTCGGTTAAATCACCCAATGTTTTGTTTGGAATGATGCCAATAGAGCGAAGTTTGAATTCATTTAAAGAAGTTGTTTCAACTAAATTTTTCTTCAAAATATCTCTTGTCTGCATTGGTATTTTTGAACCATAGGGAAACTCATCAAATTTATAGCTGTAATCAATACTTAGACTATCAAACTTTAAAAGAATGTTTTTATACTTCTCAATATTATATTTTGATTTTTGAAACTCAGTTTTATATACATTCTTAGGATAATTTTCTGAAAGATTTTGTATGAATACAAAAACAGCTAATTGCTCGGAATATTTGATATTAAATTTTACATTTTGCCCTAAAGCAAATGTTGTTAAAAATATAAAAGCCAATAAAAAGTTATTTTTCATAGTGTTTTTGAATCAGTAATATAGGGTGTTTAATCTATTTTTCACTTTTAAGTGAAAGTCATCTTCATTCTAATCAAATTAATCTCTAAACATTCCAAAATAACAAATTCAAAGGCTTTCTGTTATTGACATTGTTATTTTAGAAAGGTCATTTATGTATTAAGTTTTGTCATATAGTTTTTTGAAAAAGGACTGTTTTATCTTTCAATGAAATTTTCTTTACCTCATAACCATATTCAAGTAATTCCTTTTTATAATTCAAGAAGGAATGGTCTATTGCAATTCCTGCAATATTCTTAATTTCATCAAAAGATAATTTTAACGATTGTCCATCATTTTGCTTGATATGTTGCCACAAGAGATTGTATTTACTCATAAGATTTTTAAAGGTTCGGGACTTTGCAACAGTTGTGCAGCCAGTGAACAGATTAACTCGGTTAAAGATAGAACTTTTTTGTGAAGACAAGTATATAGCTATTAAATTCTCTTTCTGTAAATTCAGGTTTAGTAGTTTGGCTAGCAAATTTTATTATAAGTCATAGGTTTTTTATCGTTATAAAAAAATACATATAAGCTTTAAGATAACATTAAAAGGAAGCTCTTAATTTTTTGAATTTAGTATATATTTGCGTACCCTATTAAAATTTAAATAAAGTCGTGAAAATTAAAGTCATATTCTTTGTGTTGTTTTTTTATTCGTCAATGATGAATGCTCAGAACGATTTGTGTTCTAATGCCGTTAATCTAATTCCAAGTATTACTTGTACTTCTACTTCAGGAACTTTTAATAATGCTCAGTTAGATGGAAACACCTCAACCTGTGCTTCCAATGCGTCGCAAGATGTTTGGTATAAATTTACAGCTACCGATCCTACGATGTATGTAGAAGTATCTAATTCCATCAATATAGGTTTGGATGTTGCCATTGAAATTTACTCGGGCGACTGTAACGGTACTTTGGTAACCTGCAAAAATGAAGCGAGCGCTACTCAAGGCTATGAAAGCTATTTTAATACGAATTTTGTAGTAGGACAAATCTATTATATCAGGGTTTTGAATGTTTCTTCAACTATTTCAACTCGAAATTTTTCAATTTGTGTTCAAAAATATCCAACTCCAGCCAATGATTTATGTGCTAATGCCACAACCTTAACTCCAGGTATAAGCTGTAGTACTATTGGCGGAACTTTTAGTGGCGCTTATTTTGATGGAAATGTTTCAACCTGTGCTTCTAATGCATCGCAAGATGTTTGGTATAAATTTACAGCTACCGATCCTACGATGTATGTAGAAGTATCTAATTCCATCAATATAGGTTTGGATGTTGCCATTGAAATTTACTCGGGCGACTGTAACGGTACTTTGGTAACCTGCAAAAATGAAGCGAGCGCTACTCAAGGCTATGAAAGCTATTTTAATACGAATTTTGTAGTAGGACAAATCTATTATATCAGGGTTTTGAATGTTTCTTCAACTATTTCAACTCGAAATTTTTCAATTTGTGTTCAAAAATATCCAACTCCAGCCAATGATTTATGTGCTAATGCCACAACCTTAACTCCAGGTATAAGCTGTAGTACTATTGGCGGAACTTTTAGTGGCGCTTATTTTGATGGAAATGTTTCAACCTGTGCTTCTAATGCATCGCAAGATGTTTGGTATAAATTTACAGCTACCGATCCTACGATGTATGTAGAAGTATCTAATTCCATCAATATAGGTTTGGATGTTGCCATTGAAATTTACTCGGGCGACTGTAACGGCACTTTGGTAACCTGCAAAAATGAAGCGACTGCTACCCAAGGCTATGAAAGCTATTTTAATAACAACTTTGTAGTAGGGCAAACCTATTATATCAGGGTTTTGAATGTTTCTCCAACTATTTCAACTCGAAATTTTTCAATCTGTGTTCAAAAATATCCAACACCAGCTAATGATTTGTGTGAAAATGCAACCATACTTACTCATTCAACAAATTGTGTTACAACTCCAGGAACATTTGCCGGCTCTTCGATAACTACGGCTGCTCCGAGTTGTGCTTCCAATTCTTCTCAGGACGTTTGGTATAAATTTGTTGCTAATAATACTGGTTTGAACATCTCTATTTCCAATTCAATCAACATAGGACTTGATTTGGGTATGGAAATAATGAGTACCGATTGTTCAAGTACACCTATTGCCTGTGTTAACCAAGGTGGCACAACATCAGGCGGCGAGTTTTATTCTTCTTCTAATTTTGTTGTCGGAAATACTTATTATGTAAGAGTATTTAATGTGTCTTCAAATCTTTCGGTAAGAAGTTTTTCGATATGCGTTCAGGGAGCTGTTTTAGATACTAATTCTTTTGAAAGAAATAATATAACTATTGTACCTAATCCGGTTAAAGATGTTTTTAAGATTTCTAATTTAGACAGTGTAACTAATTATAGTTATCAAATAGTTAATATACAAGGACAGTTAATAGATCATGGTAAGCTATCTCAGGATAGTATAAATACTGCTAATTTGAATCAAGGCGTTTATATTTTGAGATTATCCGATGGAACAAAAGAGATGACAACAAAATTTATCAAAGAGTAATGTAACGAAGCATAAAATATATTTTCATAAAATTGATAATAGTATAGAAGAGGAGGAAGATAAGAGACAAGCAAGGTAATAACGCTTGTAATATGTGACGTTTTTATTTGATTCCAAATTTTTTATTTTTAAAATCTAAGATGACAATTTTGTCAAGAAATAATATATTACCGGTTACGCCATCTGAATTTTTGTCAATGCCTTTACCGGTACTTGAGTATATCATTTTGTTTTTGAATTCAATTCCCGCTAAAATAAATTTTTCTGAAATCTTTCGACCTTTTACATAATGGAAATTTCCCCAAGAACGGACTTTTAGACTATCTTGAATTGGGTTACTGGAAAAAATATTGATATTTTCTTCAGGTACTAATAGAGGGAAAACACTTGCTCCGGTATCGAAAAGAATTTTAAAAGTTTTATTGTTGATTTTTAATGGTAAAAGAGGTCTGTTATTTTTATCAAGCTCAATGTCGATCATTTTTGCAGAAAAATCTTTTGGAACATCTTCTAAAATGCACAATTGTTGATTTGGATAATCTATTATCAATACTTTATTTTTAAAAATATCTATACCGATAGTCCCAATTGATATAGTATCATTTAAATTATTAATTTTTTGTCCATAGTTTTGAAAAACATATGTGTGATAATTAGTAAAACTATAATTTTCTGTGTAAAATCTAAAATTATCTGAAAATACTCCATGCGAATCATTTTGTAAACTTGGCAATTTAGAATGATTAATCCTCCAAAGAGATTTTACGGTATTTTCTTTTAGACCCGTTAAGTCAGCACCCGTATCAAACTGAAGGAAAAAATTAGCGTTTATATTGTCAAGTTTTACAGGTATCTGAATAGATGTTTTTTCAAAATATTTTTCTCCCAGGCTGTCATTTGTCCATTTAAATTTTATCCATTCCAGTTTTGAATGCGATGTATTTTGGATTTCCCAATTTGAATAGATTTCCCTCTTTGAATTACAACAACAAAGGAGTAAAGTTGTTATTATGACTGACAAAAGAATTTTTGCTTTTTTCATTGAGTTATTAAAGTTTAACGGTTTGCGGCTTCGCGTTAGTTGCAAACTTTGGAGTAGCCATTGAGTAAAATGGCTTAACAGGAAGGAGTTGCTTATTTTATTAAAAGTGAAAAAGTATGACTTATGTATTTATGTTTACTGTCAAAGTAACTAACATCTAAATCCATTTTATCACTTTCAAATAAATCTTTAGTAGGCGTTACTTTCAAAGTTATTTTATTTGGATTGGAGTTACGTACAAACTCAATTTCTGTTCCTACTATCATTATATTTTCCTTTTTAATATTTTTCAGTTCTAAAGTCAAATCCGATTTAGTATTCCAAGTCAAATTCTTTTTTCCATCATCAATTTTAAGAATTATTTTCTCTTCGTTGTTTACAAATGTAAAATCGTCTTGAACTGCAAATGTGATTATTAATATAATCGATAGTAAAGTTTTTATCATTATTTATTTTATGTGTTTTGCCAATCTCCGTTAACATTTGGGGTTTTGCGATGGTGGAGCAATCAAATGCAAATCTTCAATTTTGCAGTTTCGCCCCATTATAAAAAACATGTTATAAGTTGTTATTCTGTCGATATTTCTTTACTCTTAGTTACTTCAGGAATATAAATCAGATAATCATAACCTTTTATAACCCTAGATAAGTATATATCATCTACTTTTAACTTATTTTGTAAAATTGATTTTTTTAAAGGTCTTAAATCAAAGCAGTACCATTGGTCATCTTTTGCCACATTTAGAAAAGATTTAAAACTAATGTCATCACTTTTGTCTTCTCCTTTTCCTATGAGCATAATGTGTAAAGATTTCCTAAAATTAGCATCTTCTATATTAGAAATTAAGTTACCTATATCATAAATGTCAGTTTTTGTCAATATAGTTTCACCTTTTGGTAGATGAACCGCACCAAATTTGAAAAGATTTTTTTTATTTTTCCAATCGGGCATTTGGTTTAGTAAGATGTTTTTCAGCAATTGAATCCTTAAAGGGTGATTTCTATTCGTATAAATCTCTCTGCTTAACTTTAATGCTTCAATTTGTTTTCGCTCTTTATCAGAAAGTTTTGACTTCAATAGCAAATCTATTTTTTGAAGGCAATCTTCGGATAAGATATAGTATTTTTCTAATCCCTCTTTAGAAGCAAGTTGTTTGGAATTATGAAGCATTTGCTCATAAATCTCAATCGCTTTTTTATTTTTCGAAGTTTCTTTTAAACTTGAAATAATCATTTGGTCTGCAAAAATGCTAATTTGTTCGACACCATATATTTTTGTATTGCGTTTGACTAAACTCTTGAGCAAAGCAAACTCGGGTTCATACCTCAAAAAAGAAAAGTTTGTACTATATTCTTTAACAAAAGAATTAAGTTTTTCAGCAGATTGCAATTTAATTTTTGTTTTGATAATATCTACCGAATAAGGGTCAACCTCAAGAAAATAGTTATCAAACTTAACCTCATTGACAACAGCATTTGTAAAATAAGGAATTTCATTTGTAAAATGAGTTTCTCCCAACAAAACAGAATTAGATTTTTTTATTTCGTCTAGCAAATCATCCCATTCTTTTCCATGAAATGAAATGTTTTTGTCCTTTTGAAAAGGAAAACCGTTTTTTTGAACTAAACTATCAAGTAATCTGTTTTGAGCATAGTTAAAATTTGTAATGAATGATGTAAGAAGTAAGAATATTATTTTTTTCATTTTATATTATTGAAGTTGTATTATAATAACACGCAATATTTTGAGTATTACCGAAGGTGGGGATTTTTTGCACAAATGTACAATCGAAACTTTTCAGCTCCTTTTTTGGCAATGCATTGTTAGCGGCTCGTTGTTGCATTTAGTTTTTTGTTCAAATTGAGTTCTCTAAAATATAAAAACAAAGGGAGCCCACACGAAACACCTACCGTAAAAAGGCCAATATAGCAAACCCAAGTGTTTTTAATTTTTAACCTTTTTGTTTCACATACGATTAGGAATAATGTAACAGCAGCAGAAACGATGACATCCATTGCAAAAAAAGATGAAATTTCATTAATGAATAATTTTTCAAAAAACAGAGGCATATTAATTCCATTTTTTGCAATAAAAGGTATAAATTGTGATAGAGGCAATACTGTACCAATAATACTCAACACTAAATATATATGTTTCATTAATTTCAACGCTTTAATTTTTATTTTAAAACAATTTTTGTCTAAATACTTACACAATGATGTTACCAGTCGCTTTATTTGTCAAAGAGGTGATGAAGACGTAATTATTTTGTCGGCATATTGCCATGCACGGTCAAATTCTTCTTTTATGTTTGTAGCCTCTTTTGCATTTTTCTTCAAGGCATTGTATAGACCTATCAATGCCCAGCCGTTTTTTCGCCATGTTTGTAAGTCGTCCCAGTAAACTTTTTCTGCTTCTGAAAACATGCCGGCTTTTATGTAAACAGCTCCAAGATGATGCCTGACAGAAAAGAACCAGTCTGGAGGCTCGTTATAGTTTAACTGGTCCTCAATTGCTATCGCTTTATTCATCATTGAAATTGCCTGTTGGTATTGTTTTTTATGTGAAGCAATCTCGGCAGATAACAAGTTACTTGCTATTTGGAGCAAATCATATGAAGTGTTGATGTCCCAAACAGTGAGAGATTTTAAGGAAGTGTCTTTGGCAATATCGTTAAGTTTGTCCAATTCTTTTTTTGCTGCCGATAAGTTGTTTTTACCGAGAAATGCCATTCCACGAGCATAGTGGAGCACTGCTTGTGGATAAATCAAATCCAAGTCGGGCATGGGTTGCTCAAGGATGGTGTCCCACATTCCGAATTTTACAGCTACATAATATGGGATTGTATAGTAATGTTGGAGCGTTCCCCATTCAGGTTGACGCATAATGTCTTTGGCGGTATTAACTTGGACTTTTTTTGCCGCCATCCATGCAAGTTGGGAGTTGCCTTCCAATGTTGCCGTAGCTGCCAAAAAGTGATAATTATGCGGGTAATATGACAACGGATATACTCCTTGGGCATGGCATGATGTAATATAGGTGCTGTCGGCTTTTACTGCCTTTATATTGGCAAGAGATCCTAAATGATAGTCACCCGTGTTAATGTAGATATGAGATGGCATATGAACCAAATGACCCGCTCCGGGAACAAGTGTTTCTAAAATTTCAGCACTTTTCAGCCCTTTTTCCGGATAGGCAGATGCTTCAACAGCATGTATGTAAAAATGGTGGGCTCCGGGATGTTTGGGGTTTGCCCTAATCAAATGTTCCAATGTGGCAATTATTTCAGGAGTCCACGATTTTGGTTCTTTGTTTTTTTCGTACAAATCCCATGGGTGTAAATCCATCAATGATTCGGCATACAACGCACCAACATCAGGGTTGGCGGGATACTTGTCATAGACTTTTTTCATCGCTTGTGAATAAGCAATGTCCAAATTGCTTCTATCTTTAGTGGGGACTTTTGTATAACGGTAACTTAACGCCTGAATCAGCTCTTTTTCAAGTTTTGTGCTGTTGTCAGCAAGTGTCATAGCTTTTTGCGCCGCATTGTATGCCTTTTCGAAATTATCCTCCTCCATACCTCCATTGTAGTTTGGTCCCAGTACATAAGCATAACCCCAATGACACATGGCACAAGAGGGATCAATCTGTATGGCTTCATAAAATGAACGAGCCGCTTCTGCGTGATTAAACCCATACGACAACATTAAACCTTGATTGAAATAATCTCGTGCTTCCTTATTTTTAGTTGTGATAGAAAAGTTTATGCCCTTCAGTCCTTCAAGTTTTGGTGCTTTTGTTCCGGCAGAATACCAATCTTTGTCAGTTGTTTGAGGTTTGCAATGAATAATCCCTTTTCCACTGAAACCCCCTGAATCCGTTTGTTGTTTTCTGTTCTGCTTGCAGGAAATTAGCATACAAAACAAGATTGTGAAAAAAAATATCTGTTTCATTGTTAATAGTTTATTGACCAGTTTACCCAAAATGGCTGATAACGTGCTACGGCTTTGCATAGTTGCGATTCCAGCGGACTGATTATTTTCTGTTAAAGATAGAATTTTTTGTGAAAATAGGAGTGAAGTCTAAACCAGCCATTGCACGAAACTGCTGTTACCATTTGTGGCTTTACTATTTTAGCAACTCCCTTATTTCGGTTTTATTTTCTTCACTTATTTTTCTGATGTCGCAATACTTGTTGAAGTAATCCAAAGCTGTCAAGCCTTTAGAATCTATTAGATTTTTTTCTGCCCCAAGTTTTATAAGCAATCTTATTTTTTCAATATTTGAGCCATATCCTGCAAGCATTAAAGCAGTCATTCCGTTAGATCTTGCTTGATTTATATTTGCTCCTTTTTTTACTAAACATTCAATGACTTCATTTGAGCCGAAACTTGTAGCGTACATTAAAACTGAATGTCCAAATTCATTCGCATAATTTGGATTAGCACCATGTTTAATTAATAACTCGATGGTTGAAGCTCTTTGGGCACCGGCTGCTGTATGTAAACTTTCATTTAATCGTGAAACTTTGTTTGTTTCTATTAAGGCTTTAATCGCTTGTTGATTATCGATGCGAATTGCAACATCCAAAGCTGTTAATTGTAACTCGTTTTCTTGTTTATTCGGATTAACATAATTTATATCAACATTTTGTTTTATTAACTTGATAAAATCTTTTGTTTTTCCATTGTAAATTAATAGCATTAGTTTAGACCAACCAACTTTGTTAGCATCCCATTTATCTCCATGCGCAAATGTTGATATAGAGGTTAAAAGGAATATTATTAAAATTAAGTTTCTCATTTTGTATATGATTGTTTGTCCATTGCTGGTAACGTTCCGCGGCTTGACGCAGTAGTGAAGCCAGCGGATGGATTGTTTTCTGTTAAAGATAGAATTTTTTCGTGTACGCGTAAAATAAAAACCCGAAATTGCGAGAAAAGGTGGTTAGCCGTTCGGTTTTATTTTCCAATTTCCTTCTCAATTTTTAATAACATTTCTTTCGCGTTATCATTATTCGGATTTAGTTCCAGCGTTTTCTGGTAATCGTTTTTGGAAACGTTATATTCTTTTTTAATGAAATAAATCTCGCCTCGCGTATCATAAATGTTGGATGAATTTGGAAATTCTGAAACCGCATAATCAATGATTTTTAAAGCATCATCCGTTTTTCCTTCGCCTAAAAATTTGTATGACAATCTATTCAGTTCATTTTCAAAGCCATTGAAATTATATGAATCCAATTTATTCTTTTTTAAGTCTTTCAAGTAAACAATTCCATTTTCTACAGATTCCGATTTCATTTTTTTGTAAACTTCGAAGATGATTAATGGTTTAGGCAAATTAACTTTTGAGTTGTATAAAACTCCAAAAATATCATCAATAATCGCTTCTAATTGTCCGCCTCTTTTTCCGGCTCGTGTATTATCAAGCAGAATTACATAAATTTTATCTTCCGGAATTCTCGCAATATTGCAGGAAAACCCATTGATTCCGCCACTGTGTGCCAAGGTTGTAATATCTTTTCCCGAACCTAAAAAATTCTGATGTTTCTGAACATTCAAACCATAAGCGTAATTACCAACGTAAGGTGTGAAATATATTTTTTTGTTCTCCTCATTTAATAAAATATTGGTGTACAAAGCATCATCCCATTTTCTCATATCATTTGCAGTACTGTACATTGCGCCGGCAGAAAATACAGAAGTTTTCATATTGATGTAATCTGTTTTTTGGTAGCCATCGTAATCAAAATCATAACCTTGGGCGTAATTTGAAATGATTTCTTTCGGATTTTCAATGCCTGTATTTTTCATTCCAATCACATCAAATATTTTTTCCTTTAAAACAGCTTCATAAGGTTTTCCGGTAATTTCTTCGATAATCAAACCCAATATGTAATAGCCTGTGTTACAATAGTTCTGTTTAGTTCCAGGTTCAAACGCCAGATTATCTTTGAAGTATTTGACTGCAAATTCTTTTGGAGACAAATTTTCGAAAACCATTTTAGTCTTAAAATCCGGAAAGTCCGTATAATTTGGTAAGCCCGAAGTGTGTGTCAATAACTGATGAATAGTGATTTTATTTCCAATTGTTTTGCTGAACCAAAGCAGATAATCGCTAATTTTATCATCAAGTTTGATTTTTCCTTCCTGTTTCAACTGCATTATCAGTATTCCTGTAAAATGTTTGGTTACGGAACCAATTCTGAATTTCGTATCCGATGTCGCGTCGATATTCCAGTTCTTGTCTGCTTTTCCATAATTTTTTTGAAGTACAATTTCACCGTTTTGCACAATCAGCGCACTTCCGTTAAAAAGGTTATAATCGTGATATTTGCCAATAATCATATCGATCTTTTTAGCTTTTTCTTTATTAGAATTAGATAGGGTTTTTTGTGCATGAATGTTTAGTGATGAAAGCACAAAAAATGCAAACAGAAAATTTTTCATAATTGATTTTGATTTTATAATTTGATGCAAATGTGCGTCAGAATGCTTGAACACACGACCGATTAAAAAAAGTCGAACTCATTTTTCAATAAATTCGATGCTTAAAATGAGTTTTTCCGAAATTCAGTAGGCGTTATTCCTGTGTGTTTTTTAAAAGATGTACTGAACGATGATTTGGAATTGAAACCAACTTGGTAGAGGATTTCCAGGATAGTCAAGTCTTTTTGTGAATGATCTTTCAGTATTTCCTTGGCTTTTTCAATCCGGTATTCATTAATGAAATCAAAAAAATGTTTGTTCATATATAAATTAATCAAAGCAGATAAATCTTTTACAGGTATTTTCACCTGCTCTGCCAAATCCTGGATTGTCAAAGATGAATCCAAATAAGGTTCCTTTGAAAGCATAAAATATTTTAGAAACTCTATTTGTTTATTTTTTTCATCATCAATTAAAGGAGAAGATTTTTGTTTTGGGACAACTTCTATAATAGGTTTAAGATTGGAATTCACGCCTCGGAAAAATTCAGGATTGTTCAATGCTGTAAATAAATACCAACAAGTGCAAAATAAAAATGAAAACCCATCAAGGGCCACAATCCAAGCTCTAATTTCTCCAAAACCAATGGTAGCCGTAACAAGCCATCTTAGAAGCACCAAAAAATGCAAAATGTAATACAAAATTGTGATCGTGTAGAGTGCATTAATTGACGAAATATTAGGGTTTGCATTATTCTCCAGATAAACAGTTCTGGACTTTCTGATAATGAGAAATGAAGCAATAAAATAAACTTGAAATTGCAATTCGAAAAGAAATTGAAAAAAACGGGTAATCGGCATTTGATTCATATTCTGTATAAAATGCAATTTCATCTCGGTAGTCTCGAAATATATACCGGACATCGAATTTAAATTGTACGCAATAAATGGAATGGTGTGAAGTAAATGTTCTCTTTTTAATCGGAAATTAGAATGGCAAACCGACATTGTATAAAAATAGAACGATGCCGGAACCAAATAAACGATACTCCAACGAAAAGCTTCAAGATTGATAAAATTTTCAGGAATATGATGAATCAAATATTTAGTAGCATCTATGGCATTTGCGATAACAAAAAAGGCAAAAAGGAGGTTCCCCAATCTGTGTTTTGTTTTAACGGTAAACAAAAACAAAGAAAGAAATAGTACTACAAAAATTCCAATGAAAGCGATTAAATCTAGTAAGCTATACTTTTCCATATATTTTTAAGCAAAAACTAAATTTATCATTTGTTGTATTAAGTTATTGAATTCTCCGATGCTACTTTAAACTGACGGCTAACGTTTCCCGGCTACAAGTAGTGGCGTAAACCAATACCAAGCCATAACAAATATAGATTTATTTTAGAAAATTCGGAGAATTTTCGGAAAAGTACTGAACTAGTCATTACTTGTAACCGTTGTTACCAGTAGTTTTTTATTTCCAATTACTAATATTTTTAGTCCAGACTTCAATAATTTTAGGTTCAATAATTATAAAAAAACTTTTTAAAGGAAATTCATTTTCCTCTGATTCTGAATTATTAATTACTAGATAATTATTTATTTCATCATAATAGTAAATCTTATTATCTACAATTGCTGATTTTGAAGATTTAAAATTTGGTAATTCATTTAAGATTACTTTGTCAAATGTTTTCTTTTCGATAAGTTTTTTGTCTGAGTTTCCTATTCCAATAACGATACTATCTTTATTATAAATAATCATTTTTGACAATTCCTTGTCAATGTACAAATCTTCAACTAAAAAACTTCCTTCGCTTCTCAAACCATTAGTTTTTGAGTTTGGAAATAGTTTGTGTATTTCAGTATATTTTTTATTTAGTTGTGCATTAGTAAGTTGCATTACTAAAAATGTAGAAAAAATTAAAATTTTTGTTTTCATGTTTGTCTTTCAAAATTGCTGGTAACGTGCCGCGGCTTGACGCAGTAGTGGAGCCAGCGGGTTGATTGTTTTCGGCTAAGATAAGATTTCCTGCGGGAAATCAGCAAGTGATTTAAGCAACAAACCAACTATTGCGTCAAACCGCTGTTACCTGCAGGGTTATTGATGAAATCCTTCATTCAATCGCACTACAGAATATATATTATCATCTTTTTTTATTATGTTCACTCTTTCTGAACTCCTTTTGAATCTTCTTTCTGATTCATATTCTCCACAAAGAAAAATGTTCTCAGGAAAATTTGTAATCATAAAATCTATCAGTTCTATTTCCGGCACATTTTTCATTTTGAAGGTCATAGGCTCAAGAAGTTTTTCAACATTTTTACCATTAAAAAATTGTTTCCCTAAAGTAATTGATTTAATTGCTTCGAGTGGATAATGAACTCGCCTTTCTTGTTGTCCAGGAACATTTGGATACGGAGAAAGTATCGAAGTTGGAATTCCATAACCTTTAGCATAAGAAATCAATCTCCATTCGTCTTCATATGCCCAATCTCTTCTTTTTATTCCAACAGAATATAAAAAAGGCACATCAGCAGAACGAAAGTTTGCCCCGAAAAAATTAATGCTTTCAAGATCATTTACATATTGCACTGGAAAGAAAACATAATTATTCAAATTAGGATTTTTATTTTTTAAATTGTCTTTCAATATCTTCCAATCTAATTCAACCATAAATCCGCTTTCACTCGAATAATGAGCCCACATTAAAGTATGTAAAGGTTGTGGTGTTAATGAAATAATTCCTGCGTGATTTGTTATTAAATTAAAGAATAACTCTTTAGTTTGAGCAAACCCATTTTTCTTATCTTTTTCGTAATCAGTGTCAAATAGTTCTAATAGATTATATTGCTCGTAGAACTTCATAAATAAAGGTTCGCTTAAAGTTGAAAAGTCCCATAATAAAGTTGAGCAATCCATTGAATCGTTCAAGTGATAGGGATGACTACAAAATAGATACTGATTAAGAATTGCACTAATACTATTTTCATTTACAGAGTAGTATTTGAATACTGATTTTGGAACTTCTTTAGGAAAATCAACAGTATGATTTTGATTTACCAATTTATAAGTCCATTCTCCATATTTATATACGTCAGTATCTTCATCATCAAAATATGATACGTTTACACCATCTTTCCCAGTAATCATAGGTTCTCCACCAACAACTCCACGATGAGTTGTACAAACTAAATAAAAACTTTCTGTTTCCAAAATTGCAAATATGGGTTCATTGTTAGACGGACTTATTTGTCCAACCATATCAATTATGGTTTGACTTTTGTGCTTAAAAATTATACTGTAAATTTTTTTCCCTCTCACAACTTTGAAGCCTTGAGATTCTACAAAGCTAATAATTGAATTTTCTAAGAAATCTTCTGCTTTTTCGGGATCAATTGTTGGTATAAAAAATTTCATTTTTATGTTTCTATTTTAAACAAGACGTGATTAAAACTTGCAGGTAACGTGCCGCGGCTTGGCGATAGTTGTGAAGCCAGCGGACTGATTACTTTCGGTTAAAGATAAAGTTTTTCGTGAAGATAGGAGTGAAGTTTAAACTAAACTAACAATTTCGCCAAACCGCTGTTAGTGGTCGTGCCTATTACTCTAATCTTGATTTTAATAATCTGATGAGATTATCAATTTTTTCACCGTATTGATTTCTTACCCAAGGTTCAATTCCCTTAACTAATCTATCAAAACTATCGTTTAGTTCTTTCTCAGTTCTAAAGCCTGAAAAATTTTCAATGTGTATTGTTTTAAAGTTATAAATCTCATTTATAGCTTCTTCTAATTCACTGTCTATTTTGAAGCAAGTTTGGATTATGCCAAGAGTTTCAAAAAAATCTTTTTGTTCTTTTGAAACTTCTTTAACCAATATTTCGCAACGATCAGAATGTTTGTTTGCTATTTCTAAGTGAGATTTTTCTTTTGAAAATAAGTAATATTTACTGTCAAAAAAATCACGAGTTAATTTTGCTTCTACAAATGTGATAACCAATTGTAACCAAGTAATTTTAATGGCACAAATTTTTGAGTATGAAATTCTTTGATTTTCATATCGTTTTTGTTTTTTAAATAAGCGATACGAATTCCAGTAAGAAAGGAAACTTCCGAGACCAACCGCAACCAAAGTTGCAGAGGCAGTTATAATTATTTTCCAGGTTTCACTTGAAATGTTATTCATAATCTAATTTACAAGGTGTGTTGGCATGACCACTAACGTTCCGCGGCTTAGCGTAGTTGTGAAGCCAGCGAACTGCTTGTTTTCGGTTAAAGATAAAGTTTTTCGTGAAGAAAAACGTCGAATGACTACATAACTAACAATTACGCTAAACCGCTGTTAGCAAATCGGTTTTATTTAATAGCTTTCAAGATGGAATTTTTTCTCTGAATATTCAAACTTATCAATTTTCTTATCTCTGTGATTTATTATCACAATAATTTTTTCAAAATTGAAAGGTTTAAGTGTTTTACTTAAGTGTTCGTAATAAATTGTTGCTATTTTTTCAGCATGCTTTTCTATATTTTTTTGATCAGCATCTAATAATTCGCTATCTGTCAAAATGATTTGATAAATCTCTTTTTCAGCATTATTTCCAACTCTATTACCTTTAATAGTCATTGCTCCTGGATTATATAAACCATGAATTTTTTGAGCTACTGTATTAGGATTGTTTTTCGGTATGTTTTTCTCTTTATCGGTTTTGTTAGGCTTACTAAAAGCCTTTTCTTCTTTACAAGAAGAAAAGGTTAATAATATAATTACTGCAAAAAGATAATTTCTCATAAAAAAAAATGTTGTAAAATAAAACTGTTTGCTAACGTTCCGCGGCTTGACGCAGTAGTGGAGTCAGCGGAAAGTTTATTTCTGGCTAAGATAAGATTTCCTGCGGGAAATCAGCAAGTGATTTAAGCAACAATCCAACTATTGCGTCAAACCGCTGTTAGTGGCTGGCTTCTTTTAATAATCTATCCTTTGTTCTCCTTCAAATGCAGCGTGAACTTTATGTACTACCGCGTTAGTAATTACGATATTTCCTTCTTGGTTAATTTTTCTTTCCAAAGTCATTTCAACTTCTATAGAATATTTATTCGAAAAATGTATTTGTCCACCGAAAACTTTGTTGTTAAACTCTATATCTTCAATAAGAAAATTAATCACACCTTCATTATAAAAACCTTTCCATCTAAATTTACGCTTAATCGCTGGAGCAGCTACATCAATAATTGCTCTGTCAAGCTTTAAAATTGGAAGTTCATCTGTTCGCAAAATGAATTTTGAGAATTCATTTTTTTGAACTGTTCTTTCACTGCCAACAGGTTCATCATCCTGAAGTCTGGTCACGTCTATATGATCAACTTTTGGATAACTATCAAGCTTTTTGTAAAGGTTTGATCTACGCCAAGAAACTTTGTAATTTTTATTTACTAATTCTATTGAGTCGGAAATCGTTTTTTGATCTAAAGTATTATCTTCTTTGATTTCTTCAAGTTTTAATTTTTCCAATTCTCTTCTTTTAAGCTCATTATCTAATTGAAGATTTTCTATTTGTAAGGCTGTTAACTCTTTATTTTCAACAGGAAATCTTGACAAAATGCCTAATGCTACTGCAACAATTAGAGTGATTTGCGGAGAATTTTTTCCCAGCAATTTCCATTTTTCTTTGAAACCGCCTTCTTCTGTTGGAAGAGTTAATATTTCAAGCTCTATTCCTAAAGTTTCATAAATCTCTTTGACGATTAATAAAATTTCTTTCTCACATTCATTTCTGAAAATTGAATTGATTGAATGACTATCGTCGGTAAAGTAATAATGAAACTGTAATCCGTTAGATTTTTCTATTGATTCCATGGCTCAAATATAAAATAAAGATAATATCTAACTTAGATTATGTTAATTTAATTTGAAAAACGCAATTATTAATGAATAGTTGTATAAGCTTGCCACTAACGTTCCGCGGCTTGATGCAGTAGTGGAGCCAGCGAACTGTTTATTTTCTGTTAAAGATAGAATTTTTTCGTGAAGAAAAAACGTCAAGAGAACTAAGCAACTAGCTATTGCGCAAAACCGCTGTTGTACGCTGGCTTTTTGTCTATTTCTTTAACGTCAAATTTTTCAAATTAATACTTCCAAAATGAATTTCTTTCTCGTCTATTAATGTTGTTTTAGAATATCTTGATATTTTATAAAAAAGCTCTTGACCTTTGAGATAAACCTCTGTTCGGGTCATACCTGTTGGTTCTAAGGTTGAGATTAGCATAACGAAATATAAACCACTCGATTCTTTTGGATTAATAGTTCTTATAAATGAAGAAGATTTTTCAATATTACTATCTAAAAAAGATTTTAATTCGGTCTGAGACGGAAATTTGTCAATTGTCATAATATCGGAAGGAACCAATATTTTAAAATATTTTCCAGGGAAATTCGAAATCTCATTTGGATTTGCAGGAAAGTTAATATTTAATTCTAGCGGATTTTCTGTTTCATTGATAATCTGAGTTAAAAATACAGCGTAACTACAAACATTGCCATGAGTGTCAGTATATTTTATTCCACCTTTCGGATAACCATTTTGTATTATTATACTCTTACCATTAGAATCTGTATATTCATAATTTACGAAAACTTCTGTATCATTTTGAATGTTTTTTGTAGGCTTTACAGTTTCTTTATCAACGTTTTCTTGTGTTGATTTACTGGTTTGTTTACAGGAAAAAAGTACTGTAATTATAAAAACTAAGACTATTGTTTTCTTCATTTTTTTTGATTTTCGGTTAACCCATTTTAGGACGAGAGAGTTTTCTAAGCTTGCGTACAACGTGCCGCGGCTAGGCGCAGTTGTGAAGCCAGCGAGCGCATTATTTTCGGTTAAAGATAAAAGTTTTTCGTGAAGAAAGAAAGTGAACGTAACGCAAACTAGCAATTGCGCTTAACCGCTGTTAGCGGTTCGGCATTGTAAATTTATCTAATAGATACGACTGACAAATCTCTTTTCTTTTTCACTATTCCATTGTACTTGGTATGTTTTCCCGTTTATCTGGTCAAGTAGTATAAAATTGTACATATTGTTTGTTTTGTGAAGGTTAAATCTGCCACTTACTTCAGCTTCATCAGACATTAAAAGTGAATCTGAATTTAATATTTGCTCACCTTCAAAACCATCACTAGAAATGCTAAAATGCACTTGCCACATTTTTCCATTTCGTGTGTCTAGTTTAATAAATGTCCAATAATTATCAGTTGGATATAATTGGTAAATGGTATTTTCTGAAACTTGTTTTTGTTGAACTGTTGTGTTTTGTTTGTTTTGACCTTGAGCAAACGAAATCGTTGCAAATAGTACAAAAAGCAATGTGATTAATCGTACTTTCATATTTATACGTTTTGTTTTTGTTACGAGATGGTCTGTATGCTGACCGCTAACGTTCCGCGGCTTCGCGCAGTAGCGATGCCAGCGAGCGGATTAATTTCTGTTAAAGATAGAGTTTTTTCGTGAAGAAAAAACGTCAAGGTAACTAAGCAACCCAGCAATTGCGCAAAACCGCTGTTAGCGGTTCGGTTTTACTCTTTGATTACAGACACAAAATAAACATTACCGAGAAACGTGATTCCATTACAAACAAGTTATTTTTAAGTTTCTCCAAAGCCAAAACTTTACAAACACAAGAATGAACATTACTCAGAAACGTGATTAGTTTTCTGGAAATTGTTTCTGTAAATATCATACAACATAAAAACTGAAACTGTTATTAATCCTAGAGCAATCAATGATAGTTCTATTTTAAATGGAATTAAATTTATACTTACACAGATTGCCCAATTTATAAAAAGATTAAAGCTAAAAGTAGCGGAGAAAACATAGAAGAAATTACTTTTCAAATAATTTTTCTTTTTCCGAATGTGAAAATAAAATCTTAGTAATAATAAAACTATTCCAAATCCAAGAGACAATATTATCAATCGAATAAAATTGAAAAACAATCCTAAACCATGAAACATCATCGGCTTTTCTGTGAAATAATCGTAAAATAGATATAATGTAATAAAGTTAATTATTACAAATGTTATTAGAGAATACTTATATATTTTCTCTTTCATACTTTTGGTGTTGAGTTCCGCAAAACTGACCGCTAACGTGCCGCGGCTTTGCGGCAGTTGCGATGCCAGCGAACAGATTATTTTCTGTTAAAGATAAACGTTTTTCGTGAACTCATAAAAACTAAAATCAGCAATTGCGCAAAACCGCTGTTATGTGCTGCCCTAATTATGAACTACCTTTTCTTTTTGGGTTTGAGAACCAACTTTTTACACCAAACATAAATTCCCAGACATCTCCAGCAGATGGTTTTACATAAGAATGTGAAGTGGGATCTTCACCTAATTTTTCAAAAATATCAATTAGCCATTGTGGACTATGATTAGCATTAGGTTTAAGAGCTTTCAACCAACTTTCAAGTTCACCATTTCTAACTGGAAATATGCCATATTCATTTAGTTGGTCAAACAAATTATTGCATGCTTCTTTTTCAGCTTGGTCTAAGACTTCTATGCCTCCATTAGTTTTAAAATTAGTAGCTTTTTCATCAAATTTTGTTTTTATAAAACCTCTTGAAGTGTTGGTGGATTTTATTGTGACGTCGGGAACATTCGCACTGCCCAAAAGGTTAGACCAAACTTTTCCTCCTTCCTTAATTACATCGACATCTACAATTGCGGCACACGGTATACCCATTTCTCTCAAAGGGCGAAGAATTTCATGAATTGTTTGTTTATTTTGGGCATTAAGAAATAGACAGTTTGGAATTCCTTTTTCTGGTTCAAACATTAATAAACGCTCATTTATTTCTTGATAGAATGCGCGGTCTGCATCGGCTTCTGTAACTATTACAAATTCATAAAAAAGACCATTTAATACACCTGTTGATCTTAAAAGAGGATGTCGCATTAGTTTTAAAACTTTATCGCTTGGTAATATTCTTGCTGTCGGTATACTGTTTGAATAAGTTAAGCGAATAATATTGATTGGAACTCCTGACTGTATGCATCCCATAAGAAAGTTAGCGCTGTGAGTAGAGACAAATAGATTTTTTGAACTTCCGCTTACTGAGTTACTTACTTCTTTACCCAAATTTGAAGCTAAAGATGGATGTAAAAATGCTTCAGGTTCATCTATTAGAATTATTTTGGGGTCACCGGCAATTATCGTTGTTATAATTCCAGTGAATGCTTTTACTCCATCGCTTGCAGACATAATGTCCAAAGCCTTTTTATGAAATTCAACAGCAGTTTGATGAATTCCTCTTTCTTCTACATCGTTTGTTGGAGCTTCTTCGGATAATCGTATTCTGAGTTTTCCTAAATTAGTTGGGTCAATTACAAAGAATTTTTTAAATGCATCATATATTATTCTTCGCACTTCTTGTCTTTTTGAATTATCTTGAAATAACACTTGCAATGTTGATGTAGGTTGTTTTTGTAAATCTCCACCATCTTGAACGTTTATTAAGGTTATTCTATTACCACCACCAATTCTAAGTGTATGTAAACCCAAGTAATATACACAAAAAGCACTTTTCTGAATCTCGGGATTTTTTAAGATATTTAATACTTCATTGACTGTTAATTTATACCTATGTTTTGCATCTCCAAAAATTATTTGATTTGGACCAAGTGTCTCATTGGAGTTTGGTGATAATGTTTGTTGTGTTACAACAGTTTCTGCATTTTTTATAGAATTAAAAGTCAGTTCTTGTAAAATGACATTATTGATTTTTATTGTACCGTTTTTACAAAATTCTTCTAATTCAAGAAGTAGCTTACTTTTACCCGAATTGTTTGGACCAACAAAAATTGTAATGGGTGTTAGTTTTGTTTCTAAATTAGAAGAACTGGAAGACGAACCAAATTTTAATTTTATTTTATCTATCATAGTTTAGCAATAACGTCCTTTAGGGTTGCACATAACTTGTTTATATGCTCAGTTTTTTATTATTTAGTTGAGCAAAGCTAATTATTTTTAGACAGCTTTGCTCAACTACTATTGTGTTTTATTTTTTTATAAATCATCAAAAGGATTTTTAATTTGCTGAATATTTTTTGTACTTACATGTGTATAAATTTCAGTCGTCTTGCTGCTATTATGTCCTAATAATTCTTGTATATATCTTAAATCGGTTCCACTTTCTAGTAAATGAGTAGCGTAGCTATGTCGAAGCCAATGCAATGTAACAGGTTTATTTATTAAAGCCAATTTAAGGCTTTTTTTTAATACTTCTTCTAAGCTTCTTGCAGAATATTGTGAGTTTTTTTCTTGCCCTTCAAAAAGATAGGTCTTGGGGCTACATTCTTTGTAGTAACTTCTTAATAAGTCTAATATTTTTGGAGATAATGGTGTAATTCTATCTTTCTTGCCTTTTGACTGTCTTATGATTACAACATTTCTTTTAGAATCAATATCGCTAGGTTTTAAATTTAATAGCTCACTTCTTCTTAGTCCACAGCTATAAATCATGGAGAGCATGGCCTTGTGTTTTATATTTTCATGAGCATTTAAAATAGCTTTCACCTCTTCTTTGCTCAGTACATTTGGTAATACTTTGGCTCGCTTAGGTCTGTGAATTTTTTCAATCTCAATTTTGGTTTCTTTTATAGTTTTAAAATAAAGCTTTACGGCATTAATTATTTGATTTTGATAGGAGGCAGACAGCTTGTTTTTCAAAATATAATCATTGTTATAACTTATAATATCTTCATTAGTAATCATATTGATACTTTTAGAATTAAAAAAAGTAAAAAATGACAGCAATGCCTCACTATAGGTTTTAATTGTATTTTCACTATATCGTTTAGAGCGCAAGTATCGTTTAAATTTTTCTATAGCTTCTATTCTTTCTGCCGATGGCAGACTAACCGTTATTTTAAATCTGATTTGATTTTCCACCGTGTTTGGAATATGCCAGATATTTAAAGACCGACTCCATTGCGAACCTTCTATTTTCTTTATGCGGGTAATTAAATCAATATTTTTTTCAAAATAAACAGCAATTCGTTTTTTGCCTCTATGGGTTATAATTTTTGCACTCCATTTCATAAAAATTGAATTATTCTAATAAGAATTAAAGTAATGGACTAATGTAAAAAAAATCTGTTAAAAATATTCTAATGCGGAACAATAAAAAAATAATTTGTTTAATGCACTTCAACGAAAAAACAAATACCAACTCTAAATCATTACTAAAAATCTATGCTACACCAACTATAAAAATCCCATTTTCTTTTAGTCGGTAGTTTTCACCATTAATTGGTTGTTGTTTTTCAACATACAATAGCCCTAAAACTGTTCCTGTTTCGGTAGAATGAGGAAGAGTGCCTTCAATGCTAGAGTCATGATCAGCAGTTGTAAACGAGAAAAGGTTACTTTCAAATCGTTGAAATTTTAAAGTTTCAAAATCAAAAGATAACAAAAGTACCTTAACAGTTATGATAATATCAGAAGATAAGTGATCAGCAATAAATTGAAAAGAAAACCGACCATCTGATAAATTTATTTTAATTTGAGTGATATATTGCTCGAGTGATAAGCGATTGGAAAGAAAAAAGCATTGCAGAAGCTTTTTTCCATCAGATGTTTTTAAACCTTCTGACACAGTTCTTTTACCCCGTTCAGATGCGTTGTCTAGATTCTTGATTTGAGTAAATAATTGAGCGACTAATCCATGAGTTTGAGGATTGTCTATCAATTTTAAATAAGGTTGTAAACTAATTCTAAAACCTTTTCCTGTCTTGGAACAATGTCCAAATTCTGAGGCATTTTCTCTGGTTCGGCGGTAATTGGATTGCTCTTTAATTTTTTTACCGTCAAATCCTCCTGTTTTCCTAACGATAATTTGACCGCTAAGCTTATAAAATGAAAAGCCATCAAGTTGCCCTTCAATCTGTAGAATACTTTTCAACTTTGCCATACAATTAATATTAAATTTACATATATAACGTAATTATAGTATGGATATAGTATGCTTATAGTAAGAATAATTGCAATCAATCTTCCGTTCAACTCAGTATAGAGTTATTTCAGCAGTAGTAACACTTCACTTGAAATTACTAAATTTACATCAAAAAAAGCCAATGAAATTAGTTTTTGCATCCAATAATAAAAACAAAATCAAAGAAATACAGCAATTACTTCCTCAAACTATTGAAGTGTTGAGTTTGGAAGATATTGGCTGTTTGGAAGATATTCCCGAAACAGCCGATACTATCGAAGGAAATGCAAAATTAAAAGCAGATTATGTCACAACTAAATACGGTTACAATTGTTTTGCCGATGATACGGGTTTAGAAGTCCAAGCGTTAAATGGTGAACCCGGAGTGTTTTCTGCTCGCTATGCCGGAGAACATAAAAATGCCGATGACAATATGGATAAATTACTTTTCAACCTTTTGAATAGAGGAAATAGAAAGGCACAGTTTAAAACAGTAATTGCTTTAAATATAAATGGAAACCAATATCTTTTTGAAGGAATAATTGAAGGAAGTATTATAGAAGAGAAGATAGGGACAAATGGTTTTGGATATGACCCGATTTTTGTAGCAAATGGATTTGACAGAACTTTTGCCCAATTGACAATAGAGGAAAAATCATTGATAAGTCACCGTGCCATTGCAGTCAATAAAATGACAACTTTTTTGAAGAATTTATAATGATTTTTTTAAAATGATGAAAAAATCATATAAAAGAAAGATAACGAAAACGTTTTTTTGATGATTATTGAAAAAAAAGTTAATTCTAAGTAGTTAACAGCCAACTTATCACTACCTTTGCACCAATTTTAAAATAATATATGAATAAATTTGAACAATTAGGTCTGAATGAGTCGTTACTGCTGGCGATCAAAGATCTAGGATTTGAGAATCCGTCAGAAGTACAAGAAAAAGCCATTCCTGTCTTATTGGAACAAGAAACAGACTTAGTCGCTTTAGCACAAACAGGTACAGGAAAAACAGCAGCTTTTGGTTTTCCGCTTATCCAAAAAATCGATGCCGAAGACAGAAGTACACAAGCGTTAATTTTATCACCGACGCGTGAGCTATGCTTACAAATCACCAACGAGATTAAACAATACTCAAAATATGTAAAGGGTTTACATACAGTGGCAGTTTATGGTGGTGCAAGCATTACAGAACAAGCCCGAGAAGTAAAACGTGGAGCACAAATTATTGTGGCAACTCCGGGAAGAATGCAAGACATGATTAATCGTGGTCTTGTAAACATTAAAAACATCAATTACTGTATTCTTGATGAAGCAGATGAGATGTTGAACATGGGTTTTTATGAAGACATCGTATCGATTTTATCCGATACTCCAGACGAAAAAAGAACTTGGTTATTTTCTGCAACAATGCCTGCAGAAGTTGCTAGAATTGCTAAAAAATTCATGGTTGAACCAGCAGAAATTACTGTTGGACACAAAAATTCAGGTTCAAAAACAGTTTCTCACGAATTTTACGTAGTAAATGCTCGTGATAGATATGAAGCGTTAAAACGTTTAGCTGATGCTAATCCGGATATTTTTTCGGTAGTTTTTTGTAGAACAAAACGCGATACACAAGCTGTTGCCGAAAAATTAATTGAAGATGGATATAATGCCGCGGCTTTGCATGGAGATTTATCGCAAGCACAACGTGATGGCGTAATGAAATCGTTTCGTGGTCGTCAAATTCAAATGCTTGTTGCGACAGATGTTGCTGCTCGTGGAATTGATGTTGATAATGTAACTCACGTAGTTAACTATCAATTACCGGACGAAATTGAAACCTATAATCACCGTTCAGGAAGAACTGGTCGTGCTGGAAAATTAGGAACTTCAATCGTAATTATTACAAAAAGTGAATTGCGTAAAATTTCTTCAATCGAAAGAATTATTCAACAAAAATTTGAAGAAAAAACAATTCCATCAGGAATTGAAATCTGCGAAATTCAGTTGTTGCATTTAGCGAATAAAATTAAAGATACCGAAGTTGATCACGAAATAGATAGCTATCTACCTGCTATCAATGAAGTTCTTGACGGTTTATCTAAAGAAGAATTGATCAAGAAAATGGTTTCTGTAGAATTCAATAGATTTATTAATTACTACAAAAAGAAACGTGATTTATCTGGTGAAAAATCAGAAAGAAGTTCAGAGCCAAGAGAAATTAGAGCCGGTGATCCTGTTCGTTACTTTATTAATATTGGAGCGAGAGATAATTTTGATTGGATGCAGTTAAAAGATTTCTTGAAAGAAACATTAGAATTAGGTCGTGATGATGTTTTCAAAGTAGATGTTAAAGAAGGTTTCTCGTTCTTTAATACCGATGGAGAGCATACAGAAAAAGTAATGGAAGTGTTAAACGGTTTCCAATTGGAAGGAAGAAGAATAAACGTTGAAATTTCTAAAAATGAAGGAGGAAGTTCTTCAAGACGTGACCATAATAGCAGAAAATCAGGAGGAGAAAGAAGAAGTTCAGGTGGTTTTGGCGGAAGACGTGATGGTGGTGATAGAAAGTCAGGTGGTTTCGGTTCAAGAAACGAAGGAGGTTTTAGAAGCGATAGAAGCTCTTCTTCAAGACGTGAACCGGGTTCATTTCAAAGAGAAGGTTCGTCAAGACGTTCATCAGAAGGAAGTTCTGATAGACCGGCAAGCCGTTCATTTGACGCTGCAAAAAGCAGAAGACCGAGAAGAAGCTAGTATTCTGTTTAAATCTTAAAAAAATAACAAACTCCGTTTTTTCTCAATAATTGAGGTAAAAGCGGAGTTTTTTACGGTATATATTTAAAATTGTTAATTTTCTTCTAAAAGTCGAATAAAACTTAGGTAAATCTTAAAAGAGTTTCATACTTTTAAACCATCAAAAGCGACTATGAGATATTTTACCCTTTTATTTTTATTTTTTATTTCCTTTAGCATTACTGCACAAGAAAGTAATGATGTTCAAAAGGTTTTTGGAACAATTGTAAATGATAATACATTATTTCCAATTACAAACGCTAATGTGATAAATGTTAATAAAGTAAAAGGAACGGTAACCAATACGCGTGGTTATTTTGAGATTGAAGCAACAGTTAATGATACGTTACACATTACTTTACTGGGATATCAATCACTTAGAGTTCGTGTGACTAACGACTGGATTAAAAATGGTAATGCCAAAATCCAGTTGACCGAAAAAGCTATAGCTTTGGAAGAAGTCATTGTAAAAAAGTACGATTTGACGGGATATCTTGAAGTAGACTCAAAGCTTATTCCTGAAAGAGAAAATTACCGTTACAGTATTTCAGGATTACCTCAGGCATATGAAGCAGGAGAACGCTCACCAAATGCTTTTTCAAGAGTTTTAGGTTCTATTTTTAATCCGGCAGATATGCTCTATAATTTCTTTGGAAATAAACCTAAAGAATTAAAAAAGCTCAAACAGATGAAAAAAGACGATACGGTTAGAAATCTTTTAGAATCTAAGTTTGATCGTGAAATGATAGCAGTTTTGCTTGGGATAGACAAAAAAGAAATACCGGAGATTTTACAACGTTGTAACTATTCTGAAGCTTTTATTCAAACAGCCAATGATTTACAGATTTTGGATGCAATAAGTGAATGTTACGAGCAATATAAAGTACTGACTAAAAAGCATGAAAAATACGTCAAAGAGTAATTTTCAATAATTTTTTTTTTGAGTAGTAAATTTTTGGCTTTACGGCGATTTACAGCATAGAATAATATCTTTCTTCAATTCGTTTAATGTCTTTAATTGAGTTTTTTGCCCAAGTTAATCTCTTGGCAAGAATTTCTTCATCAGTAAGTTTCCAATCAATATCAGATTGGCGTAGGCGAGAAGTAATATCTTGAATAATAATAGCTGCCGAAACCGAGATGTTCAAACTTTCGGTAAAACCTACCATCGGAATTTTTAAATAACCATCAGCTTGATCAATAACTTCCTGAGACAAGCCTTGTTTTTCAGTACCAAAGAAAATAGCACTTTGTTTACTGATATCAAATTCGTGAAGCATGCAACTGTCGTTATGTGGAGTCGTAGCAATAATTTGATAACCTTTTTCTTTTAGATTGTCAATGCAATTCTGCATAGTGCTAAAACGGTTGATGTCAACCCATTTTTGTGCACCCATGGCAATTTCGGTATCAATTCTCTTTCCAAATTTTTGCTCTACAACATTTAGCTCTTGGATGCCGAAAACTTCACAGCTTCTCATTACAGCGCTAGTGTTATGAAGTTGATATACATCTTCCATCGCAATAGTAAAGTGATTTGTTCGATTTGCCAAAACCTCCAAAAACCGTTCTTTTCGGCTGTCTGTTAAAAAATCTTCTAGATAAGTGAGGTATTCAAGATCAATTGCCATAAATTGTACTGTCTGTTTTTGCAAAATTAATATAAAAAAACTATTCACTAATTACAATTGACTAATCACTAATCACTATTTTTGCATTCGCTTTAATTTAAAAACTACTACAAAATATGGCAATGAATAAAAATACAGTATTAGGCTGGGCTACTTTTATTATGATTGTAATGGGATTAATCCTTATAGGATTGGGAATTTACCGTTATGCAGATGTGGCAGGTTGGGGATTTGGTGCCGTTGGAGTAGGATTTTTGGCCAATGCATGGGTTTTCAGTTCATTAAAAGGCAGAGTTTAAAAAAATTAAGAATTTTGAAGCTTAAATAATCTATAAATCTAAATATTCTAACAATCTATATAAAATGTCAGACGATAAAAAAGTTATATTTTCAATGCAAAAGGTAAGCAAAGCTTATCAAGGCAGTGATAAACAAGTTCTAAAAAATATTTATTTGAGTTTCTTTTATGGAGCTAAAATTGGTATTCTGGGTTTAAACGGTTCGGGTAAATCTTCTTTATTACGAATTATTGCCGGAGTGGACAAAAGTTATCAAGGTGATGTAGTTTTTCAACCAGGTTATACTGTAGGTTATCTGGAGCAAGAACCACAATTGGACGAAACTAAAACAGTAATTGAAATCGTTCGTGAAGGTGTAGCCGAAACTATGGCTATTCTTGATGAGTTCAATAAAATCAATGACATGTTCGGTTTGCCGGAAGTTTATGAAGATGCAGATAAAATGCAGAAACTAATGGACAGGCAAGCAGAACTACAAGACAAAATTGATGCTGCCGGAGCATGGGAAATTGATAATAAGTTAGAAGTAGCTATGGATGCTCTAAGAACTCCTGATGCAGACACGCCAATCAATGTATTATCAGGAGGAGAAAAAAGACGTGTAGCACTTTGCCGTTTGTTATTGCAACAACCTGATGTATTGTTGTTGGATGAACCAACGAACCACTTGGATGCAGAAAGCGTACTTTGGTTAGAGCAACATTTGGCACAATATGCCGGAACCGTAATAGCTGTAACGCACGACCGTTATTTTTTGGATAATGTTGCCGGATGGATTTTGGAATTGGATAGAGGTGAAGGTATTCCTTGGAAAGGAAACTATTCTTCTTGGTTGGATCAAAAATCGAAGCGAATGGAACAAGAAGAAAAAGTAGCTTCAAAGCGTCGTAAAACCTTAGAACGTGAATTGGAATGGGTTCGTCAAGGAGCAAAAGGAAGACAAACCAAACAAAAAGCACGTTTACAAAACTATGATAAACTCTTGAATGAAGATCAGAAAGAATTAGACGAAAAATTAGAAATCTACATTCCAAATGGTCCAAGATTAGGAACAAATGTTATTGAAGCTAAAGGTGTTGCTAAGGCATTTGGAGAAAAATTATTATATGATAACCTTAACTTTACCTTGCCTCAAGCCGGAATAGTTGGAATCATTGGGCCAAATGGTGCCGGAAAATCAACTATTTTTAAAATGATAATGGACGAACAAAAGCCTGATGCCGGTGAGTTTACTATAGGCGATACAGTTAAAATAGCTTATGTTGATCAATCACATTCCAATATTGACCCGAATAAATCTATCTGGGAAAATTTCTGTGACGGACAAGAATTGATTATGATGGGTGGAAGACAAGTCAATTCAAGAGCTTATCTTTCTCGTTTTAACTTTGGCGGAAGTGATCAAAACAAAAAAGTTTCCGCACTTTCGGGAGGAGAAAGAAACCGTTTACACTTGGCAATGACATTAAAAGAAGAAGGTAATGTGTTACTTTTAGATGAACCAACTAATGATTTGGATGTTAATACATTAAGAGCTTTAGAAGAAGGTTTGGAAAACTTTGCAGGATGTGCGGTAGTCATCAGTCACGACAGATGGTTTTTAGATAGAATTTGTACTCATATTTTAGCATTTGAAGGAAATTCAGAAGTTTATTTCTTTGAAGGAAGCTTTTCTGAATACGAAGAAAATAAAAAGAAACGTTTGGGTGCCGATGCTACACCGAAACGAATTAAATACAGAAAATTAATTAGAAATTAACGTATAGCATAGAAAATCCTGAGAAATCAGGATTTTTTTTTAAGGAAAACAGTTATATTTGTGGCTTTCACTTAACCAATGAATAGTCCCAAAAATATAGTCTTTTCGATTGTTTTCTTATTGATATGTGGATATTCATTTTCACAGGAAAGTTATAAAAAAGAAAAAGCCGAAATTAAGAAGCATATTCAGAAAGCCGTAACCGAATTTAGTAATACAAATTACGATAAGGCATTAGAAGCTTCTAAACATGCATTAGTGAATTCTTTTGCTATAAATGATGATCTCCTTATCGCACAGTCTTATAATACTATTGGAGCTATTTATGATGAATGTTCTGAGACTAAAAAAGCAATAGAGTTCTATCATAAAGCTTTGCGCTATGCATCTGAAATCAAAAATGATACTTTAAATAATTGGATCTACAGTAATTTAGGAAGTTCTTACTATTTTAATGAAATTGATGTTCCCAAAGGAATTGAATATTATAAAAAAGCATTAAAATATGCTGAAAAAGTAAAAGACTCGGCTCAAATTGTTTATACCAAACTTAATTTAGCAAGTGCTTATTATTCCATTGATAGTATAAAACAAGGGGAAATACAGGTAAATGCAATTAAGAAAGGTATTCTGAAAACCGGAACAGAAGATGCAAAGATGTCTTTGTATATACTTTTGGGAATTCACCATACTCAAGTAAAAGAAAATGATTTAGCTTTAAAATACTACGATTTAGCAATGAATATTGCTAAAAGAAACAATTTTACATCTTATTTGATTAATATTTATGAAAATTTAGCACGTCATCATCAGTATAATAATGATTTAGCTAAAAAGAAGTTTTATGAAGCTAAGATAGATTCGATAAATAAAGTTATTTTTTCTGAAGATAAACTGGATAAACTTAAAAGTGAAGCACTTCATATAGAGCTTGACGAACATAGAATTCAACTTGAAAGAATTGAACAGGAAAATGAACGAAACCAAAAAGTTGTTCGAGATTCCAAACTCGTTGTTATTCTTTTTATCATAGGTATTGTAATTCTTTTGTTGCTATTGTTGACGCTTTACAAAAACATTAAATACAGAGAAAAAGCAAATGAAGAATTGAAAAAAGCCTATGAAGAACTCATTATTGCTAAAGAAAAAGCAGAAGAAGCTTCGCTGTTAAAATCACAGTTCGTTTCAACTATCACACATGAGTTGAGAACACCTTTATATGGTGTAATCGGAATAACCAATATTATTTTGGATGAACATAAAGAGTTAAATAACAGTCCGCATCTGAAATCACTAAAGTTTTCTGCAAAATACTTATTGTCATTAGTAAACGATATTCTTCAAATCAACAAAATAGAAGAGAAAAAAATAGTTCTGGAAAATCTGATTTTTAATTTGTCCGATGAAATCAATACTATTTGTAATTCGGTGGAATACATTGCAGATAGAAATAACAACAAGCTTATCGTTGAAATTGATACAGAAATTCCGGAGTTTTTAATAGGAGATAAACTTCGATTATCACAAATTATAATGAATTTGGTCAGCAATGCTTTGAAGTTTACCAAAAACGGAGAAGTGATAATTACTGCTGATTTAAAAAACACAAACGATACTATTTATAATATTGAGTTTAAAATAAAAGATAACGGAATTGGAATTCCGAAAGAACATCAGGAAAAAATATTTGATAAGTTTGTCCAAATAGAAAGACGAGAAGAAGACTATCAAGGAACCGGGCTTGGATTATCAATTGTTTCCAGTTTAATCGAATTATTCGATAGTGAAATCCATTTGGAAAGTGAAGAAAATGTAGGAACAACGTTTAGCTTTACTATTGGTTTTGAATATAACGAAGAGAAATCCCGAGAGATAATTAATAATATAGAAGTTGATTTATCTTCCAATCATGTGTATAATATTTTGGTTGTAGAAGACAATAAAATCAACCAAATAGTAACCAAGAAAATTATTCAAAACAGTAATATGAATTGCACGATTGTGGATGATGGTTACGCCGCTTTAGTAGCGATAGAAAGAGATCATTTTGATTTGATTTTAATGGATATCAATATGCCGTTAATCAATGGATTTGAAACGACCAAAAAAATAAGAGAAAAAGGAATTAAAATACCAGTTATAGCTTTAACAGCTTTTGATAAACAAGAAGTTTCAGAAGAAGCTATTGCTGCCGGAATGAATGATATTTTAATAAAACCGTTTGAACCTACAAAGTTGTATCAAATCATTTCCAATCAAGTCATAAAAAAAGAAAACGCCGATTAATACCAGCGTTTTTTATTTTTCTTTGAAGCATCAGACTTTCTTGATTTTTGCCCATTGCTTTTTTTCTTATTTCTTAAATCAGGTTTTGCATCGGGATTTGGAACAGTCTCTTTCCAAGGGAAAGGATGATCTTTAATCGTTTTTACATTTACTTTAATCAGTTTTTGAATATCCTTCCAGTAAACTTCTTCGTCTTTTCCGCAGAAAGAAATTGAGATTCCTCCATTTCCGGCACGACCGGTTCTTCCAATTCGGTGCACATAAGTTTCGGGAATATTGGGTAAATCAAAATTGATAACATAAGGTAAACTTTCAATGTCAATGCCTCGAGCGGCAATATCGGTAGCAACTAAAACACTGATTTCTTTGTTTTTAAAACTGTCTAAAACACGTTGGCGAGCCGTTTGCGATTTGTCTCCGTGAATAGCTTCAGCATTTACTCCTTGTTTTTTCAATGCTTTAACCACATTGTCAGCACCGTGTTTTGTTCTAACGAAAACTAAAACATTACTCAGATTTTCATTTCTGATTAAATGATACAATAAACCTCGTTTGTCTGATTTGTCAACAAAATAAACTTGCTGCTGAATGATTTCGGCTGTAGAAGAAATTGGTGTAACCGAAACATATTCGGGCTGATTTAAAAAGCTTTCGGCTAATTCACGAATTGCCATTGGCATTGTCGCTGAGAATAAAAGTGTTTGTCTATTTGTTGGAACTAATTTTACAATCTTTTTTACATCGTTGATAAAACCCATATCAAGCATCAAATCCGATTCGTCAAGAACCAAAAAATGCAAATGATCAAAATCAACAAAACCTTGTTTGTGCAAATCCAACAATCTTCCCGGTGTGGCTATTAAAATATCAACACCTTTTTTCAGTTGGTCAACCTGTGAAACTTGAGAAACACCGCCAAATATGGTAAGTTGTCTCAGGTTCGTATATTTTCCATAGGTGTCAAAACTTTCACCAATTTGAACTGCTAATTCGCGAGTAGGCGTAACAACCAAACAACGAATTTGCTTTGCTTTTTTGGATGAACCTACCATTCTATGCAGATGATGAATAATAGGAATAGCAAAAGCTGCTGTTTTTCCGGTTCCGGTTTGTGCACAACCAACTAAATCTTTTCCTGATAAAATTATAGGAATTGATTTTTCCTGAATAGGTGTTGGATTAGTATAGCCTTCTTCAAAAACTGCTTTTTGAATACTTTTGGATAATGATAAATCTTCGAATAACATAAAATATGCTTACGATTAATTGTAAGTCGTGGCAAAGATAGGCTTTTTAAAACGAATTGATTTCAGGAGCTTAGACAATGTCTTTTCTTGATTTGATAAAGTCAGTAACAAGATAACCAATTAGTTTTCCGATAAGATGATTGTTTTTTTCTTCACCAAGTTCCGGCGCACCTTCACAAATATGAAGATAAGTTGCGTTTTTATGCTTTCCGAAAAAATGAACAAACTGACGTACTTCTTCAACTGAAAATCCACTCATAGTCATCGCACTACTGGCTATATTTGGTAATGAATCCAAATCGATTTCAATACCAAAAGCGTCATTTTTGATAAAATCCAAAGCTGTGTTCAGTTCTTGCTGAAAGTTTTTTTGTTGGCGAACTTTAATTTCATCATATGTATTATAAGTAACTCGATCTTCCATTTTCTTCAAAATGTCAAGAACATTCTTGGACGTATAATTTTCGTGTAAACCGAAGATGAAGTATTTTTTAAGGAAACCTTCTTCAAAAGCATACGAAAAACCATTTCCGCTATGTCGTCCTTCCAAAATTCTGAAATCAGAATGAGCATCAAAATTCACGGCATTTATAGGTTTTCCATGGGCAAGTGCTGTTCCTTTGATATTACCATAAGCATTGTTGTGACCACCACCAATGATGATTGGAATTTTTCCTGTTTTTATGATAGAAGTAATAGTATGAACCACTTCTTTATCAATTTGATTTACTAATTCGCTTAATCTTTTTCGGTCGTTAGTTAAACTGAAATCGAGATTTTTAGCTTCTTCCATTTGTTCGTTGAAATCCAAAGTACCAAGAACTACAATTTGACTTCCTTTACAAAAACGATTGTGTTGAATATTAGCAATACTTTTTATAGTACTTTCCCAAGCTGAAGCTGCTCCGGGACGTCCATAATTGGCTCTAACACCAACGTCTTCAGGAATTCCGAATAAAACATATTTGGCATCACAGTTTTTCAGAAACTCAATACAGTTTTCCCCTTTGGGAACAGTGAGCATTTTTTCGCCGAATTTTACTTCGCCACTTCTGTGATTAGTGACCTTTGCTAAATCTGAAATAGAGAACGGAATTAGTTTATCCATCTAAGTTAAATTTTTCCCAAAAATATAATATAATTGGCTATGCTTCGTTAGTATATTAAATATTATTATTTTTGTTAAAATAAAAAAATCATAAATTATGGAAAATCAGAACAGTAATTCTAAGTTAAAAGCAATAATAGCCGTTTTGGCAATTTTATTGGTAGGAAGTTTGATTTATATATTCAAATTAACATCAGATGCAAAAGAAATGCAAACTGTTGTTACCACTACAAAATCTGATAAAGAAGCTGTTTTAAAAGATTTAGCGGCTTTAAAATCTTCTTATGATCAAGCAATTGCAGAGAACACTTCAATGTCTGATGAATTAATTGCTGCCAGAGATGAAGTTGCAAAACTGATGGAAGATTTGAAAAAATCAAAAGGAGATGTTGCTTCATTGGCAAAATACAAACAACAGTATGCAGCATTGGAAGTTAAGATGAAGAACATAATGGAAGAAGTGGCTGTACTGAAAGTTAAAAATCAAGAATTGACAACCAATTTAGACAGTACAAAAGTTGTTTTGGAAGACTCTAAAAAATACAATCAGGTTTTGGTTGGTCAAAATGAAGAATTGGCAAAAACAGTTGAAAAAGGACAAAAGTTAAGCGTAACGAACCTAAAAACAGCGGCTTATAAACAAAGAAGTTCAGGAAAACAAATCGAAACTGATAAAGCTAGTCGTGCCGATTTATTGCAAATTAGTTTTACCATTGCTCAAAATGCTATAGCAAAATCGGGTGATAAAGTGTATTATGTTCAGGTTATTGATTCAAAAAATAATGTACTTGGTGATAAAGCAACTATTAGTTTCGGTGAAAATTCATTGACGTATAGTTTTACAACTACGGTTAAGTATGAAAACGAAACAGTTAATGTAAAAGAGCAATTACCAGGTAAAGATTTTGCTAAAGGAACTTACTTTGTAAATGTTTTTGACAAAGGCGAATTGGTTTCAAAAAGCAGTTTCTCTTTGAGATAATATAATTTAAAGGTTAATTAAAAAATCCGATGGAAATTTTCATCGGATTTTTTTGTTGAAAGATATTTTTAATTAGTAAAACCAAGTTTAACGTTCCGCGCCTTGGCGTCAGTTAATTGTATATATTTTCATCTTCTGCTATTTGACTCCAGAATTCAATTTTCTTTATTGGATATTCATCCAATTCGAAAAATCCGCTTTCTGTGTATTCAAATTCATTTGCAAAATAATGTTCTAAGTTTTTTCCATAATAAATGATGTCCATTTGCCAAACTGAAAAAATTGGATTACCACTTTCATTAGGCAAACTTGGTATGAAACGATGTGAATAAACAGGTATTAGTTTTGGATATGTTTCGTAGTTTTTTTTGGCTACTAAAATTTTGTCTTGAAGACTTTCGGGCTTTTCACCCCAATTACTAACCCAAAAATTATTTTTTTCTATATCAAATAACATTCCATCTAATGGATATTCAAGTCTGTCAACTATTTTAGTTGTTTCTTTTTTTGATTTTAAACCAAGTCTCCAGTTTATAAAATTTTTAGATATTGGTAAAGCTATCTGCAAAAATAATTTTAAGTCTGGAGGAAATTTGAAATTAAATTTCGCCTCTACTTTTAATACTTCTTCATCAGAAAGTCCAATATCAAAAAGAACGTTTTTTTGGGATAAAGTTTGAATTATATTTTCTATTTGTTTTGTTGTCATAGTATTAATGCTAACTCTCAAATATACGAAAGCCTTCTAATTGTCCAAATAATATTCATATAACTGTCTAAAAAAGCACTTTTTGCGAATAAAATAATACAGTTGCTAATAACTTCTATAAACTATATTTTATCCTGTAACGCTTTAATTTCATCACGCAGTTTTGCGGCTTGCATAAAGTCTAACTCTTTGGCGGCTTTTTCCATAGCTTTTCGTTTCTCACGAATTTTCTTTTCAATTTCCGGTTTTGATAAATATTCGCTTTCGGGTTCGGCGGCTTTTAAAACTTGGTTTTCGTAATATTGTGTTGAAACCGAATTTCCAGCTAAAGCATTTCCCAAACTTTTGTTCAACGCTTTTGGAACTAAATTGTGTTTGGTATTGTAGTTTATTTGTTTTTCTCTACGGTAATTGGTTTCGTCAATGGTTTTTTGCATTGAAGCGGTGATTTTATCACCATACATGATGGCTTTTCCGTTTACATTTCTCGCAGCACGACCAACGGTTTGTGTCAACGAGCGATGGCTTCTTAAAAAACCTTCTTTATCAGCATCCAAAATAGCAACCAACGAAACTTCGGGCAAATCCAAGCCTTCACGAAGTAGGTTCACACCAATCAAAACATCAAATAAACCTTTACGCAAATCCTGCATGATTTCAACCCGTTCCAAAGTATCAACATCCGAATGAATATAGCGACAACGAATGGAAACTTTCGTTAAATATTTGGTCAATTCTTCCGCCATTCTTTTGGTTAAAGTAGTGACCAAAACACGTTCGTCCACTTCGCAACGTTGTTGAATTTCTTCAATTAAATCGTCAATTTGGTTCAAACTCGGACGAACTTCAATTATAGGATCAAGCAATCCGGTAGGACGAATGACTTGTTCCACATAAATTCCTTCGGATTTTTGTAATTCATAATCGGCTGGTGTTGCTGAAACATAAATCACTTGGTTTTGCATACTTTCGAATTCCTCAAACTTCAACGGACGATTGTCCATCGCTGCCGGAAGTCGGAAACCATATTCCACCAAATTCTCTTTTCGGCTTCTGTCGCCGCCATACATGGCATGAACTTGAGAAATCGTGACATGACTTTCGTCTACAACCATCAAGAAGTCATCTGGAAAATAATCCAGCAAACAGAAAGGTCGCGTTCCTGGCAAACGTCTGTCCAAGTAACGAGAGTAATTTTCAATTCCGGAGCAATAACCGAGTTCGCGTATCATTTCCAAATCGAAATTGGTGCGTTCTTCCAAGCGTTTTGCTTCTAAATGTTTACCAATTTCTTTGAAATAATCAACTTGTTTGACCAAATCTTGTTGAATATCCCAAATAGCAGCTTGCAAAACATCAGGCGAAGTTACAAACATATTGGCAGGATAAATATTCAGTTTTTCGTAGCGTTCAATAACCGAAGAAGTTTTAGCATCAAAAGCTTCTATTTCTTCAATTTCATCACCAAAAAAGTGAACTCGAAATGGTTCGTCAGCATAACTGGGAAATATTTCGACGGTATCGCCTTTAATTCTGAATGTTCCCGCAGTAAAATCGGCTTCGGTTCTGGAATATAAACTTTGAACTAAACGATGTAATAGTTTGGTACGGGAAATAATCTGATTTTTTTCGATGGAAATAACATTTTTTTGAAACTCTATCGGATTTCCAATACCATATAAACAAGAAACTGATGCCACAACTAAAACATCTCTTCGTCCTGAAAGTAAAGCAGAAGTTGTGCTTAAACGTAGTTTTTCTAATTCATCATTAATCGATAAATCTTTTTCTATATACGTTCCGGTTACGGGAATATAAGCTTCAGGTTGATAATAGTCGTAATAGGAAACAAAATACTGCACAGAATTATTAGGAAAAAATTGCTTAAATTCTGAATATAATTGTGCCGCCAAAGTTTTGTTGTGTGCCAAAACTAACGTAGGTTTTTCTACATTCTGAATTACATTGGCAACGGTAAATGTTTTTCCCGAACCGGTAACGCCTAACAAGGTTTGATATTTTTCGCCATTGATTATTCCGTTTGAAAGTTTTTCAATAGCTTGTGGCTGATCACCAGTTGGTTTGTAATCGGATATGACTTGGAATTTCATTTTTGGTAAAATTTCAGAACGACAAAGTTACAAAGTTTGATAGTTATTCAGCGGAAAACTTCCAGTCTTTCTGTTGCTTTTCACTAAGAAATGTCCAGGCAACAAAACGGCTAATTTTTTGTCCTTGTGCCATTTCGATAGTTTTAATTTCAACGGCTCCAACTTTGTTTAAGGTTTTGTAAATGCTACGCAAATTATCTTTTTTGGAAACTAAAGTTGTAAACCAAAACACTTGCAATGGATATTTTACACTTTCATAAATCATTTGCGTGATGAAACCAATTTCGCCACCAGAACACCAAAGTTCAGCGTTTTGTCCGCCAAAATTTAATAATGGTTTATTGGATTTTTTATCTTCTAAATTATTTACTTTTCGCAAAGATGCCTTAGTCGCTTCATCTTGCGATGCGTGAAATGGTGGATTGCAAATGGTGAAAGCAAATTTATCCTCGGGAAGAATAATATTTTTGAAAATATATCTAGGTTCAACTTGCAGTTGAAGACTTATTGTTTCAATCAAATGTGGATTGTTACCAATGATTTTTTTGCAATTTTGAAGTGCATTTTCATCAATATCAGTTCCAACGAAACTCCATTTATAAGCATGATTTCCGATGATTGGATAGATGCAATTAGCTCCAATTCCAACATCTAAACCAATAATATTTTCGCCTTCGGGAATAATTCCGTTATTAGAATTGGCTAATAAATCGGCAATGTAATGAATATAATCAGCTCTTCCTGGAATTGGAGGACAAAGATAATTTTTAGGAATATCCCAATATTGAATGTTGTAATCAGAAATTAAAATGGCTTTGTTTAAAGCTTTTACAGCTTCTGGATTAGCGAAATCTATTGTCTCTGAATCGTATTCGTTTATAAAAACAAATTGTTTTAACTCAGGAAAACTTTGGATTAATTTTTCAAAATCATATCTAAATCGATGCGGATTTCTTGGATGTAATGTAGTTTTTTCTGGAATTGTCTTGTTCTTCATTTTGTCATTTCTCTATTTCAAATGTAGAAAAACAGATTGGGTTTGGCAAATGATTTAATCAAAACTCTCAATCAATAACAAATCGCCTTTTTCAAATTCAATAGAAACAATTCCATCTTCGGCTACGTGATTACTACTTCCGGTTCTGTAACCGAGTTTAAGTTCTTCGTTTTGTAGCGGATAAAAAAGGTTTTTTGTACTGATGCTTTCAACAGTTCCAATAGGAATTAGCGATAGAATACTATCTTTTGCATACCATTTTTGGTATTTTTTGGGTAACAAAAAAGCTTTGGAGTAATCATCCATAAAAACGATTTTCAATTGATTTTGATAAGCTGCTGAAATTGTTAAATTATGAAGCGTATGGTCAATTCTTCGTCCGGTTGCCCAAATGACATTAACCGCTTTGTGTCCTTTTTTGATTAAATAATCAAATGCTTTCTCCAAATCAGTTTTGTCTTGATTTGGTGTGTGAACTATTTCTAAAGGAAATTGTTTGTCTTTGTAGACTTCAGGATTGAAGCCATGATCAAAATCACCAAGCAATACATCAACTTTAATACCTAAGTCAACTACTCGTTCCATTGCGCTGTCAAGCACAATCACAATGGGTGACCATTCTAAGAGTTGTCCTAAGAGTTCGTTACTGCATTCGGCACCATTGGCAATAATTAAAGCCGGTTCTTGATCGTCGCGAACAATGTGGTGTGATGACATTAAATTTCAGATATTAGATTTCAGATATTAGATTTCAGATATTAGATTTCAGATTTTGCAATATTTAAAAACAGCATAAATCTAAAATAGCTAATTTTCATTCGTTATTCAATAACATATTCTTCAACTTCAGTTTTACTCAATCGGAAATAACCTAAAGCAAAGTTATTAAAATTCGTCTGATTAACTACATTTCCTCTGGTTGTTGATGTTGGTGTTGAAAATGGTCCCATCGAGTTGCTTCCTGTTTGTGCCAAAAGAATATTCATATAGTTGTAGTAATTACGAGAAACTCCGTTGATAGTAAATTTTAAATTATCTCCGGTTTTTAAATCTTCGCTGAAATACAAACCAAACATTTCATTGTTTTGAAAGAAACGGTCTTCTAAAACACCATATTCAGGAATAACTTTATATGGATCATCAATTCTTATAAAGTAATAGTTGGTTTCATTGGCCAAATCATCAAAAAAGAATTTCACTTCAATTTCATTTCCTAAAATTCCGCCATCATTTTTTTGTTCAACACGTTTTACTGTTGGTGTATTTAAAAGTGTTTCTGTAGCGGTATATGTTTCACCTTGATAGATAACGGTCAAGGTGTAATTTTCGCCAACAAAAGGAATGAAATCATGGCATTTGTAAATTCCGGGTGTTTCCTCTTCAAGAAAAGTAAAAATTTGAGATGAACTATTAGTAATATAAACGGTTGCTCCCGAAACCGGAGGAATTGTATTTGAAAAATAGTCTGTAGTTGTGGAAAGCTTAATACGCTGTTCACTTCCGTTGGTATCCGCATACCAATTAATAGAAGCTTCAACAACTAATCGTGGTTCACCATTTTGTAAATTAACATCAATCACTTTTTCACAGGAAACAAAAGTTAGAAATAATGTTAATACACTTATATAAGATAACTTTTTCATAGCTTAAAATTTGATGTTATAGGTTGCACTTGGTACAATTCCAAAAATTGATAATCGTATGGCTTCGTTCATAGCAGTTTCTTTGTTTTGTCTGAATGTAATTGATGCTGCATTCTGACGATTGTAAATATTATAAATTCCAAAAACCCATTCGCTTTGCCATTTTCTTCCTTTGTTTTTAGTTGGAGTTAACGTGGCAGAAAGGTCTAAGTGATGATAAACCGGTAGATTATTTTCGTTCCTCGAACTGAAATTAGGTACGGTAATACCTTCGTATTCATATTGCCCATCAGGAAAAGTAACCGGTTGTCCTGATTGTAGTGAAAAATTAGCACTAAAACGCCATTTCTCATTCCATTTATAATTGGCTACAATAGATAAATTATGTAATTTGTCAAATCCTGTTTTATACCAATCGCCGTTATTAATTCCAGTTTCTAAAGGAGTTCGTCCTTCAACTTGTTGTTCCGTTCTAGAAAGAGTGTAAGAAAGCCAACCTTTGAAGCGTCCTGTATTTTTTCGGAATAAAACTTCTAATCCATAAGCTCTTGCACGACCATTTAAAATAACGCGCTCTATAGCTTCATTGGCAATCAAATTAGCGCCGTCAATATAATCTACACGGTTCTTGATGGTCTTATAAAACGTTTCAGTCTCCAAGGAATATTCATCATCTTTAAAATTTTGAAAATAACCTACGGCAACTTGATCTAATAATTGAGGCTTTAAATATTGGTCACTCGGAGCCCAAACATCCAATGGAGTAGGTGATTGCGTATTAGAAATCAAATGTAAGTATTGTGTCATTCGATTATAGCTCGCTTTGACAGATTGATCATCGTTTAAAGCATAGGAAACAGCAAAGCGAGGTTCAAGATTGTCAAATTTTGCAATGGTTTGATTTCTGCCATAGCTAACTGTTCCGATAGGATCAGCACTTTCATAAATTAAAAAATTAGGATTGAAAATAACCGGTTGATTATTGGCATACGTATTTAAGGTTTGTTGTCCTAAACGAAGAAATGAACTTCCTCTAAGTCCGTAAGAAAGTGTAATGTTTTTTGAAATCTGATGTTCAGCATCAATATAAATCGAGTTCTCTAATGCATATTTTTTATCCAATTGATCCGGATTTACGCCTGAATCTTCTCGAGTTGGTTCAATTTTCCCCGGATTAAAATCATAATAATGGGATTGAATCCCATAAGTCAATTTGAATTTATCGGTCAAATAATGTTTAAAGTCATATTTGATATTGTAATTTTTAATTCCGCTATCCCAATTGAAACCAACCAAGTCTAGTTGTAAGCCATAATAGTAATCAGAATAAATCATCGAAAGATTGGAAAATAATTTATCGGAAAACAGATGATTCCATCTGAAATTCAATACAGCATTTCCATATGTATTAATAAAGCTATCATTTAATTGAAATACATCACGACCAAAATAACCAGAGAGATAGATATTATTTTTTTCGTTTAAAGTGTAACTTAACTTTGTATTTAAATCATAAAAATAAGCAGAGTTAGGGTTGTCAGTTAGTTTTAAGAAAAGATGGGCATAGGAAGCTCTTCCGGCAACAACAAATGAACCTTTGTCTTTTACTATTGGACCTTCTGCAAGAATTCTACTTGAAATTAGGCCAATCCCGCCATTCATGTGAAAATCATTTTTATTTCCTTCCTTTTGATAAATATCCAAAATAGAAGATAATCTTCCGCCGTAGCGGGCCGGAATTCCACCTTTGTATAATTTTAAATCTTTAATAGCATCAGGATTGAATACAGAGAAAAGTCCGAATAGATGTGAAGAATTATAAATTGTTGCTTCATCCAGTAAAACTAAATTTTGATCGGCACCACCACCGCGAACATTAAAACCTGATTGGCCTTCGCCGGCATTTGTAACTCCTGGCAATGTCAAAATAGATTTAATAATGTCAACTTCTCCCAAAATAACAGGCATTTCCTTGATTTCCTGAATGGTAAGTTTGTTAACACTCATTTCGGGTTTTCGAATATTAATACGTTTTTTATCGTCAACTATAACAACTTCATCCAAAACTTGGCTACTTCCGGAGAGAAGAATGTTCTTTTTAAGGTTTTGGGTTAAATTAATTTTTTCTTTTGTGACTTGATAACCTACATAATTTACAGAAATCGTATATTCGCCTTTAGGAAGCGTGATGGAGTAGAAACCATATTCATTAGTTATAGCTCCACTTTTAGTTTCCTCTATATAAACAGATACACCGATAAGCGTTTCTTTATTTTTTTCATCAGAAATAATACCACTTAGTGTATATTTCTCTTGTGAAAAGATTTCAGCAGAAGAAAAAAATATAAATAGTAAGGTTAAAATATTTTTTGGCATAAAATTGGATGTTTATATTACAAAAATCTTAATAAAAAAGGTTATTTGTTCTTAATCATTTGTTAAGAATTGGTTAATTAAAAATACTGATTTTATATTAATTGAATATTTTTACGAATAAATAAGTTTTGATAGAATGAAGATAAAATTTACGGTTTTGATTTTATTGTTTTTTGCATCCAAAAGTTTTTCACAGTTTGAGTTGCCCAAAAAGACATTAAAAATTGCTCCGGTAACCAATCCTTCAGGAGAAGTTGCTCCAACTTCTTCAAGTACAATGAAATATCCAAGTATTTTTGATAAAAAAGATAAATTATCTGAAAATGTTTCATTGCTAAATAAGAAGCCGGAAGAAACTAAAAGTGTAATGGAGACTGAAAAATTTGAAAGTCAGTCCAAAGATTATACTGATAGAATGAATAAGAAAATGGAGAGAGATTTGAAACAAGAAGGTCTTGAAGCTATTGTTGAAAATAAAGATTTCTTTTTTGGAGAATTCAAAGTTACAACTGGAAAAATATTTATAGCTTGTAGAGATTATGGAGCTATTGATGGCGATAATATTTCTATTTGGTTAAATGGTGAAAAAGTTATTCCTGCAATTCTTTTAGAATCAGATTATAAAAAATATACTTTTGATGTAAAGGAAGGTTTGAATATAATTTTTATTGAAGCACTAAATACAGGTTTATATTTTCCAAATACAGGTCAGTTTACCTTTTTTGATGGAAATGAAAAGTTAATAACCGATCAAAAATGGACATTAAATTCAGGATATAAGGCAATTGTGAAAATAAGGAAAGTTGATGGATTATTAGAAATAAAAAAAGACGACTAAACTGTCGTCTTTTTCATTTGAATTATGTAAAGTTTTAATTTAACTGAGCTAAAACCTCATTTAATTTTTTACTTGGTCTCATTGCTGAGTTAATCAAACTTTCGACAGGCTTGTAATAACCATCAATATTTTGTGGTTTTCCTTGTGCATCAATAAGTTCTTGATTAATAGTTGTTTCAAAAGAAGTTAATTCATTAGCAATAGGAGTGAAGATAGCTTTTAATTCAGCATCGTTGTTTTGGTTAGCCAAGGCTTGTGCCCAGTATAATGCTAAATAAAAATGAGAACCTCTGTTATCAATTTGGCCTACTTTTCTAGCTGGAGATTTATCGTTGTCTAAGAATTTAGCATTTGCTTCATCTAAAGTATCGGCTAAAACCTGTGCTTTAGGGTTATTTTGTGTTTGTGCTAGATGTTCTAAAGAAGCTTGTAATGCTAAAAATTCTCCTAAAGAATCCCAACGTAAATACCCTTCTTCAATGAATTGCTCCACGTGTTTTGGTGCAGAACCACCAGCTCCGGTTTCGAATAATCCACCACCATTCATTAACGGAACGATAGAAAGCATTTTTGCCGATGTTCCAAGTTCTAAAATCGGGAATAAGTCGGTTAAATAATCTCGTAATACATTTCCGGTTACAGAAATCGTATCTAATCCGTCTTTAATGCGCTCTAAAGAGAAATTAGTAGCATCAATCGGATTCATAATACGAATATCCAATCCGTTAGTATCATAATCTTTTAAATAAGTGGTTACTTTTTTGATTAATTCTCTGTCATGTGCTCTGTTTTCATCTAACCAAAATATTGCAGGTGTATTTGATAGTCTTGCACGGTTTACAGCCAATTTTACCCAATCTTGAATTGGCGCGTCTTTGGTTTGGCACATTCTGAAAATTGAACCTTTATCAACAGATTGTTCCATTAATACATTTCCGTTTCCGCCAATTACTTTTACAACTCCATCATTCTCTATTTGGAATGTTTTATCATGTGAACCATATTCTTCAGCTTTTTGCGCCATTAATCCAACATTTGGAACACTTCCCATTGTTTTTGGGTCAAAAGCACCATGTTTTTTACAAAAATCAATCGTCGCATTGTACAATCCTGCGTAACAACGGTCAGGAATGATAGCTTTGGTATCTTGTTGTTTTCCTTCGGCATTCCACATTTGTCCTGATGTTCTAATCATAGCCGGCATTGAGGCATCAACAATCACATCCGACGGAACATGAAGGTTTGTAATCCCTTTATCTGAATTAACCATAGCAATAGCTGGTCTTTCAGTGTAAATCTCGTTAATTGCAGCTTCAATTTCAGCTTGTTGCGGATGACCTTGAATTTTAGCATAAACATCGCCTAATCCATTTTTAGTATCTACACCTAGTGAAGCAAATAAATCAGCATATTTTGTGAATAATTTTTCAAAGAAAACATCTACAATTGCTCCGAAAATAATAGGATCGGAAACTTTCATCATTGTAGCTTTTAAATGTACCGAAAATAATACGTTTTTAGCTTTGGCATCTTCAATTTCCTTAGCAATGAATTGCTTTAGTTTTGAAATGCTTAAAACCGAACTATCAATAACTTCTCCGGCTTTTAACGGTGAATTGTCTTTTAAAATTTTGGTGTTTCCTTGATTGTCAGTAAATTCAATTCTAAAAGTTGTTGGTTCTGAAACAGTAACCGATTTTTCACTTCCATAAAAATCACCTTCATCCATGTGAGCTACATGTGTTTTTGAATCAGATGACCAAGCACCCATACTGTGTGGGTTTTTCTTAGCATAATTTTTAACCGCTTTTGGAGCTCTACGATCGGAGTTTCCTTCACGAAGTACCGGATTAACTGCCGAGCCTAAAACTTTTGCATATTTTGCTTTTATATTTTTTTCTTCATCTGTTTGAGCGTCTTCGGGATAATCCGGAAGTTTGTATCCTTTTGATTGTAATTCTTTTACAGCTTCTTTTAGTTGTGGAATAGATGCTGAAATATTTGGTAATTTGATGATGTTAGCTTCTGGAGTTGTAGCTAAATTTCCTAATTCGGCTAAATCATCTGATTGTTTTTGTGTTTCGGTTAAGTATTCCGGAAAATTGGCTAGAATTCTTCCTGCTAATGAAATGTCTCTTGTTTCAACCGAAATCCCTGCAGGTTTTGTAAAGGCTTGAATAATGGGTAACAATGAATGAGTAGCAAGCATAGGAGCTTCATCCGTAATGGTATAAATAATTTTAGAATCTGACATTGGTTTTTGTTTATTATTTCTTGAAAAATGTGTGGTTTACAAATATATGAAAAGGAGTAAAAAATAGATGTAAAATTGCTATACAAATCAATAGTTTTGTAAAATTGGTAAATTTTAAACCTAAAAATGATAATTCTTTAAAAACCAGTATTGATTTTTATCTTTAATAAAAAATCCCGTTTGATATTTCAAACGGGATTTTATAAATATTACGAAAGGAATTATCTTCTTCTTTCTTTGATTTTTGCTTTTTTACCGGTAAGTTCTCTGAAGTAGAAAATACGAGCTCTACGAACTTTACCTCTTTGGTTCAATTCAATTTTTTGTAATGCAGGCATATTAACAGGGAAGATACGTTCTACACCAACAGCACCTGACATTTTACGGATTGTAAAAGTTTCAGTTAATCCTGAACCTTTTCTTTGAATAACAACTCCTTTGAAAAACTGAGTTCTTGTTTTTTCACCCTCTTTAATTTCATAGTAAACTGTGATAGTATCACCAGCTCCAAATTCAGGGAAATCTTTTTTTACTGACAATTCGTTATTAACGAAATCTACTAAATTTGCCATTTTTATAATTATTATGGTTTAAAATCTGAGCAACATTCACGGTTCTCGCCAGAGGTTGGTCAAATGTGGGTGCAAATATAAGTAATAATTGATAATTTGCAATTAATAATTTGTAATTTTTTTGCTTAAACTAAAAGCTTTAATTGTTCTATAATTTGTTGGTTTTCAATTAAAAAAGATTTGTTGTGTCGGATACTTTGATACAGCTCATTAAAAAGTTGATTGAAATTCCCTTTTTCAGAAGCGACAAAATCGGTAATTGACTCATTATTTTCATTGAAATAAGTTAATTTCCCTTCTTTATTTGGTTTTTCAATTCCAAAATTTGCATCAATTGGAGACATTCCGCTTATTAATTGATTTTCCTGCTCATCGCAAAATTCTTTGATAAAACTTCCTTTCGTTCCGTGGATAATTATTCCAGCTTGTGCATCAGCAACCAACATACTTGTGGTAATGAAGACATTGACTTTATTTGGGAATTCGATATGCATAAAAGCAAAATCATCGACTTGAGAATTTTCGCGATAACTATTTTTATAGCCATAATTTTTTATTGGCTTCCCAAAAATTGAAATGGCTTGATCAATTAAATGTGAACCCAAATCATACCAAATTCCGCTGCTTGGTAAAGGATTTTCTTTAAAATGTTTTACTCCAATTAGGGGACGATAACGGTCAAATCGAAGATGTACTTCAATAGTTTTGCCTAATTTTCCGCTTTCGATTATTTTTTTAGCAGATAAAATATCGCTACTCCAACGACGATTGTGATATACAAAAACGTTTTTATTTACTTTTTCAGCAATAGACAAAAGCATTTCAAATTCTTCTACTGTAGAAGTTGCAGGTTTTTCGATTAATACGTGTTTTTTTGCTTCTAAAACTTGTTTGGCATAGTCAAAATGAGTGTTGTTTGGCGTATTTATCACTACAAGCTCAATAGTTTCATCAGAAAGTAAATCATCAATTGACGAAAAACTTTTAATTTTGGGATAATCTAAAATTGCTTTTTTATCGTTTCGTTCTAAAACACCATACAATTCAAAACCTGTATTTGTTGCTAAAAATGGAGCATGAAATACTTTTCCTGACATTCCATAAGCCAATAATGCAGTAACAATTGGTTTTTCCATTTTATTCTTCTAATAAATCAGGACGACGATTTTTTGTATGCTCGTAGGCTTTGTCTTCGCGCCATTTTTCTATTTTGGCAAAATGACCGCTGGTCAAAACCTCCGGAACTTTCCATCCTTTATAATCTGCCGGACGTGTATAAATTGGACCAGAAAGTAATCCGTCTTGAAAACTATCTGTCAACGCTGAAGTTTCATCAGATAAAACACCGGGAATTAATCGGATTAAAGCATCACAAAGTACTATAGCACCAATTTCGCCACCGGAAAGTACATAATCGCCAATGGAAATTTCTTTAGTAATAAAATGATCACGAACGCGTTGGTCAACACCTTTATAATGCCCGCAAAGAATGATAATGTTTTCATACATCGACATCGTATTTGCCATTTTTTGGTTCAAGGTTTCACCATCGGGCGACATATAGATGATTTCATCATATTTTCTTTGACTTTTCAAATGAGAAATACAATCATCGATAGGTTGTATCATCATTACCATTCCTGCGCCACCACCAAACTGGTAATCATCAACCGATTTTTGTTTATTGGTTGTGTAATCTCTCAAATTATGAAAATGCACTTCAACTAATCCTTTTTCGATAGCTCGCTTCATAATTGAACCTTCAAATGGACTTCGTAATAAATCGGGTAATATGGTAATGATATCTATTCGCATTGGGCAAAGATAAGTTTTTACTTTTTGGTTGCCAAAATGGAATACACCATCGGAATTTTGTTTTCAAAATGTTTTATTCTGAATTTATTTGGTTCAAATTCTTCGGTTTGGTTAAAGCAATTATACGGAGAATAATCATGTTCATTAAACTGATTTAGTTCCAAATTATTACTAATCAAAGCATTCAAAATTTCCGAAATCGGATGGTTCCAGCTAATTGTTTTTGTAGTTACATTAGCTTCTTTATCAGCATAAGTGCCGTTTTCTACTTCAATAATAGGTTCAATATTAAAATAACTGTAAAAAACGTCTTTAAAATCATTATCGTACATCCAAACTACCGGATGAAAATCAGCCATGATAAATTTTCCATTTGGTTTTAGAAAGTGCGAAACAACTTTTGCCCATTTATCCAAATCAGGAAGCCAACCAATTGTACCATAACTAGTAAAAACAATATCAAATTTTTCGTCTAAAACATTAATGCTTTCATAAACATCGGAACAAATAAATTTGGCATCAGCATTTAATTTTTCAGCAAATTCGGTCGCTTTTTCAATAGCGTTATCTGATAAATCAATTCCGGTAACTTTTGCACCAAGTCGTGCTAAAGAAATGCTATCTTGACCAAAATGACATTGCAAATGCAAAATCTTTTTGCCCGAAACATCGCCAAGAAGTTGTAACTCAATATCGTTTAAAGTAGATTTCCCCTTAAGAAAACTAGCATTATCGTAAAACTCCGATTCAACGTGAATTTCTGTTTTTTTGTTCCAAGTTTCTTTATTGATGTCGATATAATTTGATTGATTTTCCATTTTCGTTTCAATTAGAAATCAAATGTAGTTTAAAGCCAATAGTTTCTCAATGTTTTTATTCGTAAATTTGCACAAAATTTTTAAAAAGCAATAAAATGGAAAACGGAATATACGCTAAATTCAACACTTCAAAAGGTTCGATTTTAGTAAAATTAACTCACGATTTAACGCCAGGAACAGTTGGGAATTTCGTTGGATTAGCCGAAGGACAATTGGAAAACTCAGCTAAAGAAATGGGAAAACCATATTATGACGGATTAAAATTTCACCGAGTAATTCCTGATTTTATGATTCAAGGTGGTTGTCCACAAGGAATTGGTTCAGGCGGACCAGGTTATAACTTTGACGACGAATTTCATCCAACATTAAAACACGATAAACCAGGTGTTTTGTCTATGGCAAATGCCGGTCCGGGAACCAATGGTTCTCAGTTTTTCATTACGCACGTTCCAACCAATTGGTTAGATGGAAAGCATACTGTTTTTGGTCATGTAGTTGAAGGACAAGATGTTGTTGATGCTGTGGCTCAAGGTGATTTAATCGAAAATATTGAAATCGTTAGAGTAGGTGATGAAGCTCAAAAATGGAATGCTATTGAAGCATTTAGAACTTTTGAAGGTTCAAGATTGAAAAGAATGGAAGAAGCAAAAAAGCAAGCCGAAGAAGCAATGGAAAAATTAGCGGCAGGTTTTGAAAAAACAGAAAGTGGTTTACGCTATAAATTCATCCAAAAAGGAAACGGAAAACAAGCTGAAAAGGGAAGAACCGTTTCAGTTCATTATCAAGGTTCATTGGATAACGGAAAAGTTTTTGACAGTTCTTATACCCGTAAAAAACCAATTGAATTTCCTCTTGGAAAAGGCCATGTTATTGAAGGTTGGGACGAAGGAATTGCCTTATTGCAAGTTGGTGATAAAGCACGTTTTGTAATTCCATCTTATTTAGGTTATGGTTCTCGTGGTGCCGGAGGAGTTATCCCACCAGATGCAACTTTGATTTTTGATGTAGAATTAATGGATGTGAAGTAAGCAGAGAACCAATTTTGAATTCAAAATTGTGTGAATCGCTTATTCCGAATTTATTTCGGAATCAAAATTTAATTAATTTTTACTTAATAAATCAACCCGATAGGATTTCTATCGGGTTTTTTAATAGTTTTACCTCAATCAATAAATCAAAAGATCATGAAATTAAAAATTACATTGTTAGCTATTCTTTCTATTATTATTTACTCATGTGCTTCAAAATCAAGCGTTCCAACAGAAGTTGCCACAAAAAAAGAACCAGAAGGCTTACCTTTTGCGAGAGCTTTAACTCCGGAATTAATGGAAGGAAAAACGTTATATGAAAACAATTGCGGTAAATGTCATGGACTTTATGATACCAAAGCTTTTTCAGCAGAAAAATGGAAACCGATTGTGGAAGATATGAGAAAAAAAGCAAAACTTTCTGAAGCTGACGGATTAAAGATTTTCAATTACGTAGCAATGCAATAATACAAAAACTCCCAAAATAATTCGGGAGTTTTTGTTTAAACTGTAAAACCATCGGGAAGAATAGCGCCTTTTTTGACCACAATAATTCCGTCTTTTATAGTGTATAAATTAGTATTAGTGTCTTTTAAATGTTTTCCGCCGTTTAGTCGAACATCATTCCCAATTCTACAATTTTTATCTACGATTGTATTGCTAATAAAACAGCGTTCGCCAATGCCAATATTAATAATTCCTTGTTCAATATTGGTTCTGATTTCTTCTAAATTTTGATAATAATCATTACCCATTAAATACGAATCAATAATGGTTGAACCATAGCCAATTCGGCTTCTGATTCCAATAACCGAATGTTCAATTGTGGAACCGTTTATGATGCAACCTTCAGCAATAACCGATTTATCAACCGTTGACGCACCCGTAATTTTTGATGGAGGCAAAACTCTGGCACGCGTATAAATTTTACTGGAATTATCGAATAAATTAAACTTCGGAATATCATCAGTTAATCCTAAATTGGCTTCAAAAAACGAATCGATGTTTCCAATATCAGTCCAATAACCTTCATATTGATAGCTGATAATTTTTTGTTTTCCAATGGCTTGCGGAATGATTTCTTTTCCAAAATCTTTTGTTTCCGGATTTTTCATCAATTCTACCAATAAATCTCGATTGAAAATGTAAATTCCCATCGATGCCAAATAGTGTTTTCCTTCGGCTTTAGATTCATCACTAACTTCCGATGTCCAATCGGGTAGCAAATCCGCTTTGGGTTTTTCGATGAAAGACGTAATATAATTTTCAGAATCGGTTTTCAAAATTCCAAATTCCGGAGCTTCTTTTGCCGTAACTGGTAAAGTTGCAATAGAGATTGCTGCGCCACTTTTTTCATGTGCTTTTATCATTTGATTAAAATCCATTTGATACAATTGATCACCCGAAAGTATTAATGCATAATCAAAATTATGATTTAAGAAATGCGTCATACATTGTCGAACCGCATCGGCTGTTCCTTGAAACCATGTTGGATTATCAGGTGTTTGTTCTGCAGCTAAAATATCTACAAAAGCAGTGCTAAAATGACTAAAATGATACGTGTTTTTAATGTGTTGGTTTAACGAAGCCGAATTAAATTGCGTCAAAACGAACATTCGTTTGATATCTGAATTGATACAATTGGAAATTGGAATGTCCACCAAACGGTATTTTCCTGCAATGGGAACTGCTGGTTTTGAGCGACTTTCGGTTAATGGAGCTAATCTTGAACCTTGTCCGCCACCAAGAATTATGGCTAATATGTTGTTATTCATAATGTTTTGGAGTTGATGTTGTTATGCTTTTTCTTTTTCAAATTGGTTGATTACTTCTTGGTAATAATTGAATGTGGTTTTGGCGATGGATTTCCAACTGAACTTTTCCAAAATCCTTTGCCTTCCAGATTTTCCCATTGTTTTTGCCAAATTTTCATCGGCTAGTAAAAGATTAACTTTTTCGGCAAAATTTCTTTGAAATACTTCTGGATTTTTTGGATTAAAATCGGTTCGAGAAATGCTTTCCAACGGAATTAAGTAACCTGTTTCATTTTCAACAATGATTTCGGGAATTCCGCCAACAGCACTTCCAACAACAGGTGTTTCACACGACATGGCTTCGAGATTGATAATTCCAAACGGTTCATAAAGCGATGGACAAGCAAAAACTCGTGCATGACTGTACAAAACTTTGATTTTTTCTCTTGGCAACATTTCCGAAATTAAGATAACTCCATCACGATTTGATTTTAGTTTTGAAATTAATTCTTCAGTTTCTGCGGCAATTTCGGGTGTATCTGGCGCGCCAGCACAAAGTACGATTTGACAGTTTTTGTCGAAATATTGTGCCGCTTCAATCAGTTGAGAAATTCCTTTTTGGCGTGTAATTCTACCCACGAAAAGCACAAATGGAATATCTGGATTTATACCTAATTCGATTAATAAATTATTGTCAAGTGTTGGTTTATAAAACTCAGGATCAATGCCGTTGTGAATTACCGTAACTTTTTCGGGAGAAACTCCATAGGCTTCAATAACATCAGTTTTCATTTGCTCGCTAACGGCAATAATTCCATCGGCTGTATTGTAAGCGTGATTTTCAATCCATCGGGAAAGAAAATAGCCGTTACCCAATTGTTCTACTTTCCACGGTCGATGGGTTTCCAAGCTATGCGTTGTTAAAATCAACGGTGATTGCAATAATTCTCTTGAAAAAATTCCGGCTAAATGTGTGTACCAAGTATGACAATGAATGACATCGGCTTCTAAGGTATGTTGCGACATTTCCACATTTCGACTTAGATTTTGAAACATTTTAATATGCGGATTTTTTTCGTCATTCAACTGACTTAATGAAGGATTAACTCCTAATATATTCATTTCATCAGATTGTTCGGCTTGATTTCCAAAACATCTCACTTCAACTTTGGCTAGTTTTTTTAATTCCTGACTTAGAAAATCAATATGAACTCCGGCACCACCATAAATATTGGGTGGAAATTCATTTGTAAAAAGTGCTATTTTCATACTGAAAACATAAAAAGGTTTACTATATTGTATCAGAAAATCTAAATATACGAAAAAGTATGGGTTTTATGTTAAAAATAGATTAGAAAAAAATCATAAAATGAATGTAGATGAAACTCCGTTACAATGGTCGGAATTTGAAAGAGTAGAAATGCGAATAGGAACTATTTTGGAAGTGAATGATTTTCCCGAAGCGAGAAAACCGGCCTTTCAATTAGTGATTGATTTTGGTTCAGAAATTGGAACAAAAAAAACTTCGGCACAAATTACAAAAAGATATGCCAAAGTTGATTTAATTGGAAAACAAATTGTAGCTGTTGTCAATTTTCCAAAGAAACAAATTAGCACATTCATGAGCGAATGCCTGGTTTTAGGTTCTGTTGGAACAGAAAATGATATTGTTTTATTGACTTCGGATATAAAAGTTGAAAACGGACTGAGAATTGGTTAGTTCTGTCTGTTTTTTCTTTTTTGTGCCATATACATATTGAAAACAGACAAAAGAATAAAAAGTACTGGAATTATAAAGTAACTTTTTCGTTCATTCATTGAGTTTTCGGCTTTGGCAACTTGGTAATTCTCATAAATGATGTAAATCCAAAAAGCAATACAAATCGAATTGATAATGATGCTATGTTTGTTTAGAAAAGCTAGAATTTTTTGCATAATAATATGTTGAAAAAAAGCCCAAAATTTAACTTTGGACTTTGCTAAATTATAAATTTTATCTTCCGAATAGTTTCCTGAACAATCCAAACCACCTTTTTTGAAATAAAATCGGTTCGAGTATCATCAAAAGTTAAGTGTCAAATGTATGGAAAAAAGCAAGAATATCTGAAATTATTTTATTTTTCGTTCTTTAGTAAACTAATAATTTGCTCGGCTAATTCGGTTCCAATCCTGTCTTGTGCTTCCAATGTTGCAGCTCCAATATGAGGTGTTAATGAAATTTTCGGGTGCATCAATATCTGAATTTCAGGGTTTGGTTCATTTTCAAAAACATCCAATCCGGCAAAAGACACTTTTCCATTATCCAAAGCTTCAACTAAAGCGACTTCATCAATCACACCGCCACGCGCACAATTTACAATTCCAACACCATCTTTTAATAGTTGAAATTCAGTTTTGCCTATTACATAGCCATCTTGAGCAGGAACGTGTAAAGTTATAAAATCAGAATGTTTAAAAACATCTTCCAAAGGTTCCGTTTCAAATTCTACGTTGATAAATTGACCATTATAAAAGTCAACTTTAACTTCAGCTTTATCTACAAATTTATCGGCAGCAATTACTTTCATTCCCAATCCAAGTGCCATTTTGGCAACCGCTTGACCAATTCGTCCAAAACCAACAATTCCAAGTGTTTTGCCACGTAATTCAATTCCGTTAGCATACGCTTTTTTCAAACCTTCAAAATTGCTGTCACCTTCCAAAGGCATATTTCGATTAGCATCATAAAGAAAACGAACGCCTGTAAATAAATGTGCAAAAACCAATTCTGCTACACTTTCCGAAGATGATGCCGGAGTATTAATCACATGAATTCCTTTGCTACGAGCATATTCCACATCAATATTGTCCATTCCAACACCACCGCGACCAATAATTTTCAATCCCGGACAAGCATCAATAATATCCTTTCTTACTTTGGTTGCGCTACGAACCAAAACTACCGAAACGTTATTTTGATTTACATAATTGGCAACCTGTTCTTGTGCAACTTTGGTAGTAATAACTTCAAAACCACCTTTTTCTAACGCTTTAATTCCACTTTTTGAAATTCCGTCATTGGCTAATACTTTCATTTTTTATGCTGAATTTAGTTCACATCTTTCGATGCTAATTATTGTTTTTTAGCCACAGATTTCACAAATTTCCAGAGACTTTTAAAATCATTTTAATCTGTGAAATCAGTGGCAAAAGATTTTTTTGGAGCTATTTCCCGCTTTTTGTTTCAATCTTTTTTGCTTGTTCTCGATACTTGCTTCGCAAACTCGAACTGACGCAAAAAAGGATTTTCACTGCAAATGAAATTCATCGAACTCCGATGAAAATTATTATTAAAGTGAGATAATCGGGGCTAAAAATCCTGCTCAAATAGGCTATTCTGCTAATTGTGATTGTGCTATCACAACTTCTTCTAGTTTTTTCATTACGTCAACCAAAACTTGAACACTTTCTAACGGCAAAGCATTGTACATCGAGGCACGATAACCGCCAACAGAACGATGTCCGGCAAGACCAGAAATTCCGGCTTCTTTCCACATTTTGTCAAATGTTTCTTGATGTTCAGGATTTACTAATAAGAAAGTAGCATTCATGTTACTTCGGTCAGCAACATTTGCTGTTCCAATAAACAACTGATTTCGGTCGATTTCATTATATAACAAAGTAGCTTTGGCTTCGTTAATTTTTTCTATAGCAGGAATTCCACCTTGATTTTTCAACCATTGTAAGGTCAAAAGACAGGTATAAACCGCAAAAACAGCAGGCGTATTGTACATACTTTCTGCTTTGATATGTTTTTCATAATCCAAAATACTTGGAATAGTTCTACCTGATTTTCCCAGAATTTCTTCTTTTACCACAACCAAAGTTGTTCCTGCCGCACCCATATTTTTTTGAGCTCCGGCATAAATCAAATCAAACTGTGAAAAATCTAAACTTCTTGAAAAAATATCCGAACTCATATCACAAACTACTGGAACATTCGTTTTTGGAAACGATTTCATTTGTGTTCCAAAAATGGTGTTGTTACTCGTGCAGTGAAAATAATCCGCATCAGCAGGAATTGTATAATCGGTTGGAATATGATTATAGTTTTGTTCTTTTGAAGAAGCAACGACAACCGTTTCTCCAAATAATTTTGCTTCTTTGATAGCATTATTTGCCCAAGTTCCTGTATCCAAATAAGCGGCTTTCCCGTCAACTTCCATTAAGTTTTGTGGCACCATTAAAAATTCTAAACTTGCGCCACCTTGTAAAAACAACGCTTGGTAACCTTTTCCTTCTAAACCTAAAAGTTCCAATACCAATGCGCGAGCTTCATCCATAACCGCCACGAAATCTTTACTTCGATGGGAAATTTCTAAAATGGACAAACCTGAATTATTAAAATTCAAAACGGCTTGAGCTGATTTTTCAAATACTTCCTGAGGCAGAATGCATGGTCCGGCGCTATAGTTGTGTTTTTTCATAGGTGTAACTTAAAAAATTAAAGATGCAAATTACGGAAACTACTATAAAAAAAGCGATTGTAATTTCGCAATAATCAATAGGGTTTATTAACGAAACCGTTTTCGTTGATAAGATTTATTGCGAATTTCTTGATGAAGTTTTGAATACAATGAGTAGTAATAAATATTATTTTCACTATTTTAGTTATATATCATAATGCACATATAGCTCGTATTTTGTTGGGGTTAAATTTTTTATTTGTTGATAAAATTTATCCTCTTTAATTGAATTTATCTTTTCTTCATTTATTTCGTTTCCATCTCGATTATCAATTTCTACATAGTTTTCGTTTCGCGAATTATCTTTTTCGTTTTCAAAATGAAGTTGTAATCTTATTTGTGTTTCTTCTGGATAATCGTGTTCAAACATAAAGTTTCTACTAAATGATAGCTCAATATAATTCTGACTTTTAGAATAAATACTAATACTTAATCTGTCATAAAGTAAAATGTAATCTTCATTTGGATTTATATCTAAATAAAGTTCAGGCATTTTAACTTCCTGGTAGTGACTTAACATTGCATCAAGCGCATTTTCAACAGTAAAATTATCTTTTATACCATATAAGTCTAAATAGTATTCAACTGTTTTTGTTACTTCATTCATAGATTCATTAAAAAATTAATTGTATCAATACTATCCGCATAATCCCAAAGTTCGGGTTTTTGAGTTTTTCCAAATGGAATGCTGTATTCAATAATGCCATTGGAAACAATACATTGAATTTGGCCTGCGTCATTTTTTAATTGTGATTTCAGCACTTCAATATCTTCATAATATTCGTAAAAAATCGATGAAATAGGCGAGGCGTAACTGCTGTCTTCTTTTAAAGTCAGAAACTCATTATCCAATAATTTGAAATTACTCATCAGGAAAACCGCTTTATTGTAATCATAATTATTAGAATATTTTTCGTAGAAAATCACATCTTTATATTCATAAATGGCTTCAAAGAAATCCTTAAAATCATATTCTTTTGGGATAAATAATTTAGAAACATTTCGACAACCTAAACCAAAATACCTAAAAATATCTTCGCCAAGATTTACTAAATCTTTTTTCGTTTCATTCCCGATTAAAACGGCAACTGAATTTCGGTTTTTACGAATGATACTTGGTTTGTCTTTAAAATAATATTCAAAATATCTTGCGGTATTATTGCTTCCTGTGGCAATTACAGCATCAAAATTTTCTAGTTTTCCGTCAGTAAAAGTGATGTAATTTTCAAAATCAGGATTTACAGCAATTAGATAATTGACTAAAAACTTAATTAAATGCTGATCGTTCGAAGATGTTTTGACCAACACTTTATGTCCGGAAACTAGCACACAAAGAAAATCATGAAAACCAACCAGCGGAATGTTTCCGGCGAGAATTAACCCAATAGTTTTAGGTTTTACATTTGAAAAATCATAAACAGACAACCATTTATCCAAATTATCTTCCGACAAAGCATTCGCCCAAGACTGAACTGAAAAATAAACTTGTTCCGGAGTAAACCATCCATTGTGTGATTGTGATAAGTGAATTAAATCTACAAATCGGTCAAAATACAAATCGTTGTGGAGAACAGTTTGATTTTTAGTATTGTTATCTAATGAAAACTGGTTTAAAAACTTGCCTAATTCAATAAAACATTTTTTTTTATCGATTTGTAACATGTGTAACTTGTTTATGAATGGTTTTGATTGTAATTTTGCGCAAAATTAGTAAAAAGTAATGAGTTAGGAGTGGTTAGTTAGGAGTTGAATAAGAAAACTCCAAACTTTGAAACTCTAAACTGTAAACTCGATAAATATGGCTATCATTATAACTGACGAATGTATCAATTGTGGCGCATGTGAACCGGAATGTCCAAATACAGCAATATATGAAGGCGCTGACGATTGGCGCTACAAAGACGGAACCGCTTTAAGAGGAAAAATTGTTCTTCCTGACGGAACCGAAATAGATGCTGATGCTGCACAAACTCCAATTTCGGATGATATTTATTATATCGTTCCGGGAAAATGTACCGAATGTAAAGGTTTTCACGAAGAACCACAATGTGCGGCTGTTTGTCCAGTAGACTGCTGTGTTCCAGATGATAATCACGTAGAAAGCGAAGAAACACTGTTAAACAGACAAGCTTTCTTACATAACGAATAAAAAATATCCCTTCAATTTACGAAGGGATATTTTTTTGAAATATTTTTTGTTAATTTGTTTAAAATGAATTATGTAATGAAAAAAGTATTTCAGTTACTTTTTCTGCTTTTTAGTCTTTATGTTTCTGCACAAGAAACAGAAAAATCCATAATCATAAAAGACTCTGAAACTAATAATCCCATCGAAGATGTTTCAGTTTATATTGCTAAAACAAAGCAACTTTTACTAAGTAACTCTGAAGGAAAAGTAGCTTTTGATTTAAGCGGTATTTCCAATATTCAAGTGTCGCATTCCTCTTATATTAGTGTAAATGTTCGTTCATCGGCTTTACAAAAAACAGATAATATCATTTATTTGAAAAGTAATACTAAAGATTTGGACGAAATTATTGTGACAAAACAACATCCGCAAAAAATCTTAAAGTCTATAGTTCAAAATTCAGTCAAACAACTTACAGTTCCCGCCAGATTGAAAGTGTATTCCAGAGAATTTTTCAAAATGAACGGAACTTATTCGTATTATAATGACGGATTGATGAATTTTCAAATCTTTGGCAGAGATAAAAACTTCAAAAGCAATATTTTGGTAGAACAAAATCGTTCCATAGGATTGGTAAATGAAGAAATTGGCTCCGATGTTTTGGGTTATAATTTAAATAACATCATGGAGAATTATTACAATTTTAAGTATTTAGAACCTATTTTGGAAGAAAGGGCTAAAAAAGACTATGAATTTGTAATAAAAGTATATTCGGTAAATAATAATTATAACTTAATCTCGGCAACACCGCTGGATGAAGGCAAAGGTTTGAAAGATGATTTTATTATAATTTATGACCCAAAGAAGAAATTAATTGTAGAAGTTAGTTCTGTAATTGCGCCATCAAGTTTGACTCGCTCTAAAGAAAAAAATGCTGTTGGTTCTAAAAATATTTATAAATCAGTTTTTAAAACTATTTATCGAATGGATGCTCAAAATTATTATTTAGCTAGTTCTAAGGAAGAGATTGGTTTTGAACGAGTTGATAAAAATGAAAAAAAAACTGATATCGAAGTTCGTAATTATTTTGTAACAACAAATTTCAGCAATCAAAATTACATTTATAAAGAAAGCGAAGTCTTCAAAGACAAAACATTATATAACAAGAAAAATGTCATTCTCTCTGATTATTGGAATATTTCAGGTTTAACAGCAACTTCAGAAGAAAGAGAAATAATTGATAAAATCGAATAGTAATTTCACTTTATTATACAATTTGGATTAATAGAAGTATATTTGCAAACTTTTAAAATAATACTTCATTCATGAAAGCAGGAATTGTAGGATTGCCAAATGTTGGTAAATCAACTCTATTTAATTGTTTATCAAATGCTAAAGCGCAAAGTGCAAACTTTCCGTTTTGTACTATCGAACCGAATATTGGTGTAGTAAACGTACCCGATCCAAGAATAAATAAATTGGAAGAATTAGTAAAACCGGAACGCGTTCAAATGGCAACCGTTGATATTGTTGATATTGCAGGTTTGGTAAAAGGAGCAAGTAAAGGAGAAGGTTTAGGAAACCAGTTCTTGGCAAATATTCGTGAATGTAACGCTATTATCCATGTTTTACGTTGTTTTGATAATGATAATATTGTTCACGTTGATGGCAATGTAAACCCAATTCGTGATAAAGAAACTATCGATATAGAGTTACAGTTAAAAGACCTTGAAACTGTTGAAAAGCGCTTGGAAAAAGTAAATCGTGCTGCCAAAACAGGAAATAAAGAGGCACAAGTAGAACAAGCTTTTTTAAACCGAATTAAAGATGCTTTATTGCAAGCAAAATCAGCTCGTACTGTAATTCCACAAAATCAAGACGAAGAAGAATTAATGGAAGACTTCCAATTAATTACTACAAAACCGGTTTTATACGTTTGTAACGTTGATGAAGCTTCTGCCGTAAACGGAAATAAATATGTTGACCAAGTTCGTGAACTAGTAAAAGACGAACAAGCTGAAGTAATTGTGCTTTCGGTTGGTGCCGAAGCAGATATCACAGAATTAGAAAGCTATGAAGAACGCCAAGTTTTCTTGGAAGATATGGGATTAACAGAACCGGGAAGTTCGGTTTTAATTCGTGCGGCTTATAAACTATTGAATTTACAAACCTATTTTACCGCCGGAGTAAAAGAAGTTCGCGCTTGGACTATCAAAATAGGCGATACTGCACCAAAAGCTGCCGGAGTAATCCATACCGATTTCGAAAAAGGCTTTATCCGTGCCGAAGTAATTGCTTATGATGATTATGTAACCTTTGGTTCAGAAACTAAAGTTAAAGAAGCTGGAAAACTTCGTGTAGAAGGAAAAGAATATATCGTTAAAGATGGCGATGTGATGCATTTCCGTTTTAATGTGTAATATAGTCATTGCGAGGAACGAAGCAATTCAGATAATAGAAAATAGATAAACCGTAAAAGAAATTTTGCGGTTTTTTTGTGCCTCTTTCCAGCTTTTCATTTCAAGATTTTTTGTTTTGCGCCATTTTCTAAAAAATAAAGTGAGCTTCCGCTGGTCTCTATTTTATTTTAAGAAAATCAGGCAGCAAAACTGCAAAATGCTTTCCATTTCAATCTGGGGCAAACTAAATTTAATCGCTAGTTTTGTTATTTCAACAAAGGATAAATTTTATTCATCAATAATTTTTAATGCTGATATAGCTACTTTACTTGATTTTAATGCCAAATGCGGTTGACCATTTTTTTCTTTATCTATTTTAATATCAAAATTATCATTATATATTTTGATAGTTGAACTTATATTTAAAATATTATTATTATCATTTTTTGTCAATTTCCACTTAGCTTTTTCATCTTTGTCAAAATGGATTGATCCATGAAAATATGCTAAATTATCTTTACAACTAAAACTAATTGTATTGACATATAAAAGTTTATCGAATTCTTTTCCATCAACAGTCATTTTCTTAATTACCCATGTACCACATAATTCTTTAGGATTTTCTTTTTCACACGAACTAAATAGAAGAGATAAAAAAAATATAGAAATTAGTAACTTACTTTTTGCCATTATATTTATCAAGTCGGATGCTTTTGATTAACATTTTTTCACCTCCGATAAACCAAATATATAAATCTTTCATATTCATCTGATAAACTTTGTAAAAATTCAAGATAAGCCTCATTTTTTTGGCATTAAATTTGACTAACCATCAAAAACCTTAACCATGAAAATCATCAAAAAGCTTCTAAAATACATTGGAATTTTTATCCTTGTATTAATTTCTTACGTATTGATAATGATTTCGTTGCCTTTAATTTCAGTAAATGAAAACGTAACCGAAAATCAAAAAGAAATCCCAATTTATATTTTAACCAATGGCGTTCATACCGATATTGTTTTGCCTATAAAAAATGAATATCAGGATTGGAGTGAACAATTGAAATTTGAACATACTATTGCCAAAGACACAACTCATAATTATGTTGCTTTGGGTTGGGGCGACAAAGGTTTTTATTTAGAAACGCCAACTTGGGCTGATTTAAAAGTCAGTACAGCATTGAAAGCCGCTTCTGGATTGAGTTCTTCCGCAATGCACGTTACATTTTATAAAACTATGAATGAGAATGCTTCTTGCAAAAAGATGCTGATTTCTCCCGAGAATTACACCAAATTAATTTCTTTTATAAACAAATCTTTTCAATCAAATTCAGGCGAATTTTTAAAAATTGATACTAATGCTGTTTATGGAAAAAATGATGTGTTTTATGAAGCCAACGGAAGTTATTCACTGTTTTATACTTGCAATTCTTGGGCAAATCAAGCCTTAAAAGCAGCCAATCAAAAAGCAGCACTTTGGACGATTACCGATAGTGGAATTTTTCGTCATTATCCATAATTTTTGTCAATATCATTCTTAATAACTTCTTAGTAACCGACTTTTAAAAACGCTCGTTTTCCACTATATTAGCAAAGAATCGATAGTTTTTAAAATGGCTCAAGAAACACAATATAACGAAGATAATATTCGTTCACTCGACTGGAAAGAACATATTCGTATGCGTCCTGGAATGTACATCGGGAAACTTGGAGATGGTTCTTCGCCCGACGATGGAATTTACATTCTTCTAAAGGAAGTAATCGACAACTGTATCGATGAATTTGTCATGGGAGCAGGAAAAGTAATCGAAGTAACCATCAAAGACAAAATGGTTACCGTTCGTGATTATGGCCGTGGAATTCCGTTAGGGAAAGTCGTTGACGTAGTTTCCAAAATGAATACGGGAGGAAAATATGACTCCAAAGCCTTTAAGAAATCCGTTGGTTTAAATGGAGTTGGTACTAAAGCAGTCAATGCGTTGTCCAATTATTTTCGTGTAGAATCAGTTCGTGATAACCAACAAAAAGCGGCCGAATTCTCCGCCGGAAATCTTACTTCTGAAGAAGATGTTCAAGAATCAACCAAACGAAAAGGAACCAAAGTTTCTTTCGTAGCCGATGAAACCATTTTCAAAAATTACAAATATCGTAATGAGTATATCATTCGTATGCTCAAAAATTACTGTTACTTAAATCGTGGTTTGACGATTTATTACAACGGTGAAAAATACGTTTCGGAGTTTGGTTTAAAAGATTTATTGGAAGAAACCATTACCGAAGAAGATATGCAATATCCAATCATTCATCTGGAAGGTGATGATATCGAAGTTGCATTAACGCATAGTAAATCTCAATATTCCGAAGAATACCATTCGTTTGTTAACGGACAAAACACCACACAAGGTGGAACTCATTTGGGTGCATTTCGCGAAGCGATTGTAAAAACAATAAAAGAGTTTTACAACAAACCTTTTGAAGCTTCGGATATTCGTAAGTCGATAGTTTCTGCGGTTTCGGTAAAAGTAGAAGAACCTGTTTTTGAAAGTCAGACAAAAACCAAGTTAGGTTCAACCGATATTGGTCCGAATGGTCCAACAGTTCGAACATTTGTCAATGATTTTATCAAAACGAAACTCGATAACTTTTTACATAAAAATCCCGAAACAGCCGATGCTTTATTAAAAAAAATCCTTCAGGCAGAACGCGAGCGAAAGGAATTATCAGGAATTCGAAAATTAGCCAAAGACCGAGCCAAAAAAGCGAGTCTTCATAATAAAAAACTACGTGATTGCCGTGTGCATTTAACTGATGCTAAAAATCCTCGAAGTTTGGAAAGTACACTTTTTATCACTGAAGGAGATTCGGCTTCGGGTTCGATTACTAAAAGTCGTGATGTGAATACGCAAGCTGTTTTCAGTTTACGTGGAAAACCTTTGAATTCCTATGGAATGACAAAGAAAATTGTATATGAAAACGAAGAATTCAATTTGCTTCAAGCGGCTTTGGATATCGAAGAAGACATGGGCGATTTGCGTTACAATAATATCGTAATTGCAACCGATGCCGATGTTGACGGAATGCACATTCGTTTGTTATTGATTACGTTTTTTTTGCAATTTTTTCCCGAATTAATAAAAGACGGACATTTATACATTTTGCAAACGCCATTATTCCGTGTTCGAAATAAAAAAGAAACGATTTATTGTTATAGCGAACAAGAACGAATTGATGCTATCGAAAAATTAAAACCAAAGCCCGAAATCACTCGATTTAAAGGTTTGGGAGAAATTTCACCTGATGAGTTTAAACATTTTATTGGTGATGACATTCGTCTTGACCCGGTTATGTTGGATAAAGCCACAAGTATTGAAACCTTGCTAGAATTTTATATGGGTAAAAACACACCCGACAGACAGGATTTTATTATCAATAATTTGAAAGTAGAATTGGATGTGGTGGAGAAGTAGTAGTATTCAGTGTCTAGTTTATAGTAAGCAGTGGTTTTAAATAGAATTTAAAATGAAAAAAATAATTTTAATCATAAGTTTATTTTTTTTAATTTCTTGTAAAAAAGATATAGTAACAATATTACCTGGATTAACTAAAGTTGAATTACTTTCTTATCCAGATAGAATGATGTGGGATACCATCCCGTATAAAACAGAGAATTCTTTTTACAAAGAGCTTACTGATAATGGTAAATTGAATTTTGATACTACAATGGTCAAAGAAAGATTGATTTTGAATGAAAATCAGTTGAAACAACTAAATATGATTTTGCAAGAAACTTGTTCTATTAATGAAAATGTTGCAGCTTGTTATATGCCAAGACATTTGATTTTATTTAGAAATAAAAATAATAAGATTATTGCATACAATGAGTTTTGTTTTGATTGTGTTGGTTCTAGAAATTCTAAAAATTTAGATAGTTATCAAAAGTTTTGTATGAACGATATGGCTGGATTATTTAAAAAATTTGGGATTAAATATTTCGGAAATACTAAAGAACAAAAAAGAATGGAAAATGATATTTTTGATAGTATTCAAAAAGTTAGAAGCATAAATAATAAAAAGATACTGAAATAAATTCAGCATAAATGAAAGACGAAGAAGAAGATAACATCATTCCAAGCGACGACGAGAACAACGAAGAATCGTTTGAAACTAATAATGAAAATGATTTTGATGAAGAAGTACGACTTTCTTCTGGTAGTCATTTTTATGAAAACGACGAAAATCCCGAAGATACCATTACCAAAGTTACAGGAATGTACAAAGATTGGTTCTTGGATTATGCTTCCTATGTAATTTTGGAGCGTGCTGTTCCGGCGATTGAAGATGGTTTTAAACCGGTTCAACGTCGTATCATGCATTCCATGAAAGAGTTAGACGATGGTCGTTACAATAAGGTTGCTAATATCGTTGGTCATACCATGCAATATCATCCGCATGGTGATGCTAGTATTGGTGATGCGATGGTGCAAATCGGGCAGAAAGACTTGCTTATCGATATGCAAGGAAACTGGGGAAATATTCTAACAGGTGATGGAGCTGCTGCTTCCCGTTATATAGAAGCACGAATTTCTAAGCTAGGACATGATATTTTATATTCTCCAAAGATTACAGAGTGGGGAGTTTCCTATGATGGTCGTCGTGCCGAACCAATCAATCTTCCTGTTAAGTTTCCGTTGCTTTTGGCTCAAGGTGCCGAAGGTATTGCCGTTGGTTTATCAACTAAAGTTTTGCCTCATAATTTCAACGAACTGATTGATTGTTCTATAAAAATCCTAAAGGGAAAATCATTTACTTTGTATCCCGATTTTCCAACTGCCGGAATTGCAGATGTTTCTAATTACAATGACGGAATGCGTGGCGGACGAGTTCGTGTTCGTGCCAAAATCAATCAATTGGACAAACAAACGTTGGTAATTACCCAAATTCCTTTTTCAACTAATACTTCAACTCTTATTGATAGTATATTGAAAGCCAATGAAAAAGGGAAAATAAAGATTAAAAAAATTGAAGACAATACCGCAGCCGAAGTTGAGATTTTAATTCATCTTCCGCCGGGTGTTTCTCCCGACAAAACGATTGATGCACTGTATGCTTTCACGGCTTGTGAGACATCGGTTGCACCGTTAGGTTGTGTGATTGAAAACCACAAACCATTGTTTATTGGCGTTTCGGATATGTTGAAAATTTCAACGCACAGAACGGTTGATTTACTCAAGCGTGAGTTAGAAATTCAATTGGACGAACTCGAAAATAAGTGGCATTTTTCTACCTTGGAAAAAATCTTCATTCGAGAAGAAATGTATATTGATTTCAAATTGTATTCCGATAGAGAATCGCTTTATGAATACATGTATAATCGTTTCAAGCCGTTTTCAAAATCATTTGTTAGAGAAATTAACGATGACGATTTGCAGAAATTGACACAAATCCCAATGATTCGCATCACGCGTTTCGACTCGGATAAAGCTGATGATGCCATTGCAAAATTGGAAGCCGAAATGGAAGAAGTAAAGCATCATTTGGATCATATTATTGATTTTACGATTGATTTTTTCCAAAAATTAAAAGACAAATACGGAAAAGGTCGCGAACGCCAAACGGAACTACGAAATTTTGACACGATTGAAGCTACAAAAGTTGTTCTTCGAAACACAAAACTATATGTAAACAGAGAAGAAGGTTTCTTTGGAACTGGTTTAAAGAAAGACGAATACGTAGCGGATTGTTCGGATATTGATGATGTGATTGTGTTTTTGCGTGACGGAAAAATGATGGTTTCCAAAGTGGATGATAAAAAATTCGTTGGAAAAGATATTATTCACATTGCTGTTTTTGACAAAAACGATAAACGAACGATTTACAATATGATTTATCGTGATGGTAAAAATGGTTCGGCGTTTATCAAACGTTTCAATGTTTCGGGTATAACTCGTGATAAGTTCTACGATTTAACTCAGGAAAAAGCCGGAAGTCAAGTGCTTTATTTTTCCGCCAATCCAAATGGTGAAGCCGAAACAGTTTCAATTTTGTTACGTCAAGTTGGAAGTGTGAAAAAATTAAAATGGGATGTTGATTTCTCCGATATTGCTATAAAAGGTAGAGCTTCACGAGGAAATACAGTTACTAAATATCCAATTAAGAAAATTGAACTGAAGGAGAAAGGAATTTCTACCTTACGACCAAGAAAAGTTTGGTTTGATGATACGGTTCAGCGATTGAATGTAGATGGGCGAGGTGAATTACTTGGCGAATTCAGACCAAACGATAGATTATTATTGATTAATCAATCGGGAAAATTAAAAACGATTATTCCGGAATTGACAACCCATTTTGACGAAGATATTGTGGTTATGGAAAAATGGAATCCTAAAAAACCAATTTCTGCGATATATTATGACGGAGAAAAAGAGCGTTATTTTGTTAAGCGCTTTTTGGTTGAAAACGAAAACAAGGAAGAAGTTTTTATTACGGAACATGAAAAATCACAATTGGAGATTGTTTCTACCGATTGGCGACCAATGGCTGAAATTGTTTTTGCGAAAGTAAAAGGTATTCAAAAAGAGAACCAAACAATTGATTTGGAACAATTTATTGCAATTAAAGGAATAAAAGCTTTAGGAAATCAATTAACAACAGACAAACTAAAACAGGTGAATTTGTTGGAACCATTACCGTTTGAAGAACCGGAAGAAGAAATACCGGAGCAAATAGAAGTAAAGGATGAAAATAATGTTTCAGAAAGCATTCAAACAGAAACCGATGATGATGGTCAGATAACGTTGAGTTTGGATTAAGATTAATAAAAAAGGTTCGCCAAATAGCGAACCTTTTTTAATTTAATTAACTTAATGATAATTGAAATACAACAGATTCATTTTTATCTGAACCTTCAATGAACATAATAAGTTCTTTTATTTCGTCATTTTTTCCATTTTTAACCAGAAATTCAACTTCTTTTCCACTATCATTTACTCTCATAAGTTCTTCAAACTCTTTTGATTTTCTGAACTTTTTTGTAATTGATTTCATTTCTGAACGTAAACTATGATCTGTAGTAGCATACATTTTCAATGATTTAATTCGGTTAAAAAAGTCAACTACTTTTTTATCCTCGGTTGACATTTCTTTATCTGCTTTGCTAATTAGAGAAAATAAACTTTTACTTAAAACAAGTTTAGTCACATTGTCATTTTTTTCAAGCTTATCAAAAGATTGTCCAAAAGTCGAAGCAGACAGTAATGCAAAGGTTGCAACAAGAATTAAATTTTTCATACATAAATGGTTTTTGATTAATAATATAAAAGCAAGACGAATGAGTTAATTCTTTGTTACATATAAAATAAATATTCTTCAAAATAGAAAAGCCCTAAACATGTTAGGGCTTTTCAACTGTTATAAATAAAAGTATTATTTCTTTTTACGCATTTTCATATTGATGAATTCTACAGCAAGTGAGAACGCAATCGCAAAATAAAGATAACCTTTTGGTACTACACCAACGTGTTGTCCGGCCAACTGTGCTTCGGATAAATGCATACTTTCGGTCATCAGCATAAAACCAATAAGAATTAAAAAAGCTAAGCCAAGAATTTGTATTGATGGATTGGCATTGACAAAATTTCCAACCGGAACAGCAAATAAAAGCATCACACCAACAGAAAGTATAACAGCTGTTACCATAATATATAACGCGCCTTCAACACCGTTGGTCATTCCGACAGCAGTTAAAATACTATCAACTGAAAATATTAAATCGATTAATAAAATTTGAAAAATAACATTCCCAAATGATTTGGCTGCAGAAGTTTTTAAGTCTTTTTGTTCTTCACCTTTATGATCTACTTTTTCGTGAATTTCTTTGGTACTTTTGTAAATCAGGAAGATTCCACCCAATAAAAGAATAATTGCTTGTCCTGTAAAATGAGCACTAAACCAACCCCAATCTACACTAAACCAAGGTTCTTTCATAGCAATTAAGACAGTGATTCCAAACAACAATCCTATTCGCATAAACATGGCGAGAAACAATCCTATTCGAGTGGCTTTTTTACGATTTTCTTCAGGTAGTTTTCCGGTAACAATAGAGATAAAAATAATGTTGTCAATTCCAAGAACAATCTCTAAAAAGGTTAGAGTTAAAAGAGCAATCCACGCATCGGGATTTAAAAATACTTCCATGATTTTAAGTTAGGTTTATGACGATTAAACGTGATTATTCAATTTTTGTTACAGTCCCGCGTTGTTTTTTTGCATCGCCTACAAATGCATACTCAAAGGTATAGCTATTACCTTGAGTAAACAGGATTTTCATGCTGATGGCTTTTTTCTCTTGCATCGTTTTTGGATGTGATTTTTGCAATACAAATTCGCAGTCGTTTACCCAGCGAACCGAAGCCGTATCGGTTTTTCCGTTATAGGTCTCGATTTGCAAATCAGCTGTTCGGGTAAAAATCGAAGTATGTTTTTTACCGTCAATTTCCTGAGTAAATTCAAATTTTCCGGTTTTAAAATCGGTACAATTTCGCTCTTGTTCATAACACGAAATCATCAAAAAATAGAGTAGAAGTAGTGCTGTTTTTTTCATAGGTTTATTTGAAACACAAATTTTACAAATTTTCACAAATTAATTGGGGTATTCTTTGACTTAATTTTAAAAATAAATAAAAAGCAAAACGATTACAGCAGCAAAAATTAGATTAACAATAAAATCCACCTAATAAATTGTAGAAATCGTTATTCATTTTTTCTGGAGCTGATTCCTGCTTTCGCCTTTATCTCTCCGTTACACTTCGAGGATGTCGGCTCTATCAGGGCTAATTACGTCAGTTTATTTAATTCATCGTCAGTAAAATTCCGGATACTTTTTTCTTTAGAAAATTTATCTGCATTATAACTATTCGATTTATTCTTTGGAATAGAAAGCGAATTCCAATTGGTATTTTTCAACATTTTAGCATAAAAAACAATCTGCCCTATATGATACGGATAATGCGCCAACTGTCGATTGATGGCTTCCATAACGGTATGGCCTTCATTTCGGATATAAATTATCGTAGTAAGTTGTTCTTCCATCAACAGATTTAGGGCATTAAATAAACAATCCCAACCTTTATTCCAAAGTTGAAGTAATTCTTCTTTGGTTTTAATAGTATTTTCAAACTCATCGTCACGATTTCGCCATTCTTTTTCTCCATCCGAAGTTAAAAAGTCTGTCCAACGCGAAAGCATATTTCCGGAAAGATGTTTTACAATCACCGCAATCGAATTGGTGTCTTCATTTGTTGAAATGAATAATTGCTCGGGTTCTAATTGTTCCATGGCTTTTTCGCCAAGCATTTTATAGTAAAGAAATTGTTTCTTCACACTTTCGAGATAGTTATTACTTGTCTCCATCAAAAAAAGCGTCAGTTATGGTTTTAATTCCTTTGAAAGCAAAAAACACCGAAGTGATACAAAGTATAATTCCAACGGCCAAAACCAGGTAATGCCAATTGGTATGTTGGTTCATAAAGGCATTGTAAATTACGCTTGGACCAAGAAACATCAACGGTAATGAACCCGCAAGATATTTTACGCCTTTGGCTAGCATGTCTCTATTTGTTGGCATAGTTTTTATTTTTTACCCATAAGACATGTAAGATCATATTAGTTTTTAATTTTATTTATATGAACTTAAATGCCTTATATGTTTAATTTCTATAATTCTCAACTGCTTTTCTAACGCTACCAAATTCTTTTAACAATTCAGAAGCTTTTTCATAATCTACCGGAATTTCATTCATAATCATTCTAACGCCGCGATCGACCAACTTGTCATTGCTCAATTGCATATCGACCATTTTATTGCCTTTTACTCGTCCGAGTTGTATCATCGTTGCAGTAGAAATCATGTTCAAAACCAATTTTTGAGCTGTCCCTGCTTTCATTCTTGAGCTTCCTGTTACGAATTCCGGACCAACAACAACGACTACAGGAAATTGTACGGTCAAAGCCAATGGACTTCCTTCATTGCAGGTTATACATCCGGTAACAATATTTTGCTCATTACATTTTTCCAAACCGCCAATGACATAAGGTGTTGTTCCCGAAGCAGCAATACCAATAACAACGTCGTTTTTTCCAATATTCTCGTTTTGTAAATCAACCCAAGCTTGTTCACGATTGTCTTCGGCGTTTTCTACAGCACGACGAATGGCTTTGTCTCCACCGGCGATAATTCCGTTGACTAAATCGAATGGAACACCAAATGTAGGCGGACATTCCGATGCATCAACAATACCTAATCTTCCTGAAGTTCCGGCACCAATATAGAATAATCTACCACCAAGTTTTAGCTTTTCAACTACTTTAGTAACTAAGTTTTCTATTTGAGGTAACGCTTTTTCCACAGCAAGCGGAACAGTTTTGTCTTCGTTATTAATATTGGTTAATAAATCAATAACCGACATAGTTTCTAAACTGTCGTAATGCGAAGATTGCTCGGTGGTTTTGGTGAAGTTCATTTTGATTTATGTTTTATGAACAGTTAAGATTGTTTAAATAAATATTGCTAACAAAATCCCTAAAATAATCATCGAAATTTTAGCAATGTTAAATTTGTGTCCTTCGCTGCTTTCAAAAATAATGGTAGATGAAATATGAAATAAAATCCCAATAACAACGGCTGTAATTTCGGTGTAATATTGTGTTATAAACGGAACGTTATCAGAAACAAAAGTTCCAAGCGGTGTCATAAAAGCAAAAGTCAGCATGAAAATAAATAACGCTGTTTTATTCAATTCGGCATTGATGAAAAAAGTCGTCAAAATAATAGCGATAGGCAAGTGGTGAATGGCAATTCCGTAGGCTAAATCGTGATGATGACCAACAGGAAATCCTTCTAAAAACGCATGAATACACAAACTGATGAACAACAACCAAGGCATTTGGACGATTTTATCATGACCGTGAACGTGACCATGTTCCGCACCTTTGGAAAAAAATTCTAAAATAATTTGGAACAAAATTCCAACCATAATGAATATTCCAACACTATGACTATGAGTTTCATAAACTTCTGGAAGCAAATGCATCACGGTGATTGACAATAAAAACGAACCACTAAATGCTAATAACAGCTTTAGATTTTTTTTCTTTTTTGGCTTAAGTAACAATGCAATTACATAACCTAAAATAACTGATAATAAAGGAAGTAAATAGTTCATTTATTTGAATATCATTATTAATCGTTCGCTTGTATTCTTGTGAAATTTCTTCAACTTATAATCGCCAAAAGTATCCAATAGATAAATTCCAGCTTTGTCCATCATTTTTTGAAAGTCTTCTAGCGTAAATGCTTTTACTTTTTCTTCAAAATGGAATGTTTTCCCTTCGGCTTCAAAATCAATTTGTTTGATGATAAAACCATTGGATACAAATCGCTTGATATGAAAATCGATGCCATCGACAGTTTTTGTTTCTTCGGGAATTAAATTTGCAATGACCTGATGAACATTCATAAAATCTATAACCGCAAAACCATATTCGGATAAACTTTCTTTGATGGCAACTAAAGTTTGAAAATTATCTTCTTCATTTTCAAAATAGCCAAAACTGGTAAAAAGATTGAAAATAGCATCAAATTTCTCTTCGTATGATTCACGCATGTCATGAACTGTGAAATGCAAACTTTCGTTTTCGTTTTTCTTGGCTTCAGCTATGCTGTTTTCAGATAAATCGGCACCAATTACATCAAAACCCAACTGGTTTAAATAAATCGAATGACGACCTTTTCCGCAAGCTAAATCCAATACTTTGGCTTTTTCGGGCAGGTTTAAATAATGCGTTAAATTATCCATAAAAACCTGAGCTTCACGATAATTTCGGTCTTTATAAAGAATGTGATAGTATTTTGTATCAAACCACGATTCGTACCAACTTGACTGTTGATTATCGGTTTGAGATTGCTGATTTGTGATTTCTGACATTAATTCTTTTCAAATGAATTCTGAACCGACAAATTTAGTGTATTTTTGCCGAAATTATCTCAAGTTTGAGATTTAGTTAATTGTAGAAATTGCATTTGATTTTTGCAATTGATATTGACATTGAAATTGATTTATGGAAAATTTTAAAATGGTAGCCAAAACCTTTTTTGGTTTTGAAGAAATATTGGCAAAAGAATTACAACAACTTGGTGCGCAAGATGTAGAAATTGGTACTCGAATGGTAAGTTTTAAAGGCGATAAAGGTTTTATGTACAAAGCCAATTTGTCATTGCGTTCGGCTTTAAAAATCTTAAAGCCAATTTATCATTTCAGAGCTTTTAACGACCAAAGTTTATACAAAGGAATTCAAGGAATTGACTGGAGTAAATACCTTAATGCCAACCAAACTTTTGTTATTGATACTACCATTCATTCGGATAATTTTAAGCATTCGCAGTTTGTTTCTCAGAAAGCAAAAGATGCGATTGTAGATCAATTCAGAGAAAAATTTGGACAACGACCAAGTATTGATAAAGATTTCCCCGATTTAAGAATTAATATCCACATCGACAGAGATCAATGTTCTGTTGCGCTTGATACTTCAGGAGCTTCGCTACATCATCGTGGTTACAGAACAGCTACTAATATTGCTCCAATAAATGAAGTTTTGGCTGCCGGAATGCTGTTGCTTTCAGGCTGGGATGGAAGTTCTCATTTTTTGGATCCAATGTGTGGTTCTGGAACAATTTTGGTAGAAGCAGCAATGATTGCGTGTAATATTCCGGCTAATATCAACCGAAAAGAATTTGCTTTTGAGAAATGGAACGATTGGGATAATGATTTGTTTGACCAAATTATCGATAGCTTGATGAAGCGAACCAGAGAGTTTCATCACACAATTGTTGGTTATGATAAAGCGCCAAGTGCCGTTCAAAAAGCAAAAGATAACGTTCAAAATGCTAATTTAGAAGATTACATTTCGATTAGTCAAGCTAATTTTTTTGATACTAAAAAAGGAACCGTTGGTCCATTGCACATGGTTTTCAATCCACCATACGGAGAACGTTTGGATATTGAACTGGAACGCTTTTATAGAGAATTGGGCGATACTTTGAAAAATAATTATCCAAATACCAATGCTTGGTTCATCACTGCTAATCTTGAAGCATTAAAGTATGTTGGACTTCGTCCGTCACGAAAAATAAAGCTTTTCAACGGAAGTTTAGAAGCTCGATTGGTGAAATATGAAATGTATGAAGGAAGTAAAAGGACTAAATTCCAAAAAGAAGGAGATTAAGATTTTCGTTTAGCAATTTCTTCTTTAATTTTTTTCAGATTAGTAAAATTGACAATTATTAAAGGAAGAAACGCCATTGGCAGAATTATAAAAACATTAAAACCGTTTTTAAAAGTTAAATATACACCAGTAAAAAACTGAAATACAATAGCAACAATCAGCATTGTGCTTGAAAGTTTAGTCATTTTGGCTCTTTTTTCTAGTTCTTCAAGGCTTAATTCGGATAATTCAGGTTGTTTTTTCATGGTTGTTGTTCTTTTTCTAAAATTGAGATAATATTTTTCACTTGATTGGCGGCAATTTTTTTAGCTTTAATTCGTTTGTTTTTGTCTAAAATAAAAATCACCGGTGTTGAATAAACATCATATTTTTCGATGATATTATTCAAATGCGGACCATCATAAACATTGATAAAATCTAAATTGTGTTCGGCGATGTATTTTTTGTATTTATCAGAATCATATAAGGTATAAACACTGAATACTTTTACATCTATCTTGTCTTTAAGCAAATCCTGATATACTTCTTTCAATACCGGAATTTCTTTTTGACAATGACCGCAATCGACGTCCCAAAAAACCAGAATGGTATAATCAGCTTTTACATCGTAAAGTTTAACAAACATTTTATTGAGTTCTGTTTGATTAGTATAAAATAACTTGGTTACTTCTTCACTGGTTGTTGCTGTTTCAAATCCCATATGTTTAACTCGACTACTGTTTTTTACATCAATCATCGAAATATCGGGAGCAATTGCACCAACAGTTATAGGTTTAAGTTTATCTGCTCGTTTGATTATTCTTTGTACGGTTGCTTCATCTTGATAAATTCCTGTAGCACGACCGGTTTTAAAATACTTGTCTGACATGTGAACAAATACTTTGTCAAATCCCATGATTTTTGATGATTCATAAGTATAAGTAAAATGGCTAACTAAAATTTTATATAAAAAACTATTTGGATTTGTTTTTTCAATCATTCTGTCAACTTCCACTATCAGTGAGTCAGGATGTGGATAAACAACGTGTTCAAAATATTTCTTTAATTTATTTTGAAAAAATGGATTTCGATAAACACCATCATCTTTAAAGTTTACATCTTTCCAGAAATTCTTTTTGTAGTAATTGAATACCGCTAAACTATCAGGTCTTCCGTTAGAAGCTTTTGGAAAATTTTTAAGTGTTTTTTCCATTTTCAGATTAATTACATCTGCAATGTAAGTTCCTTTGTTTTTTGCTGTAAAATCTTCTTCTAAAGCTTGTACTTTTAATTCAAAATCTCTTTGCTTGTCAATGATTTGTAGTGAGTCACTTTTGATTTTTTGGTTCAAATATTGTTTTGACAGTTGAAAATCAGTTCCTTCTTTATTAATTTTTCTAATATAGTCAAAGAAATTATTATGTATAACGGAATTTATAGCTTTAAGATTATTAATAATATTAGCTCCAATTTCAGAGTCGAACTCAAGTTTTTGATTGCTGTCATCCACAAAAAAATCAAAATAAATTGATTTTTGTTGACTCACCAATGAGTAAATTCCTTTGTCTAATTTGTTTTTTCCTATAAAAACAATTTTTCCATCCTTAATTGTTGTGCAGGTGTCTTTAATCAGGGTTTTATCAAATTGATAAAATGTAAGATAGGCGAGAGTGTCTTTGCAATTTCTTAGATTTATGGTAATATCATACCCGCTTTGTGCCTGACTTTGCAAAGCAAAAAGTAAATAAAATGCAAAAAATATTTTTTTCATAGAGAATTGCTTTAATAGCATACTCTACAAAAATAATGGATTTTTGATACTATAAAAACTAAGTTTTGATTAAAATGAAATGTTTTTAAATTTCATCAAATATAACAATCCCTTTATCTTCTAAATGATAGCGTATCAAGTCTTCAGAGTAATCATATTGTTTTGATAAGTCACCAATAGAAACACCGGACAAAAATAAAGCAACCAATGTTTGAATAATGTTTGGTTCTAACTCAACCTTTTTATTTTCGTGTTCCTCAAATGGAATAATAGGATCATCAACAATACTTCTGATATTGCTGAGTTTCATAATCACGGTATCTAAATCTTCTTCAGGGATTTCAATAACGTTTTCTTCTCCTTTAGGAATTGGTATTTGAGAAAGTACAATAATGCGCTTGTCGAGACCGTTTAGTCTAAATTGAATTCTATAATTAAAATCAGTAGTATTCATAATGATATGAATTTAAGTTGTTTCATAAATTTGGGTAAGGCAAATATAATTAATAAAATGCTTACGATAATTCAATTTAACAGAATTTTGTCGATATTTTTCAACATTTTATCCGTTTATGGTGCTAAAAATTAACAAACTAGTTGGTGTTCATTGGTTTGTAACAAGGCAAAAAAAATCCTGAAATATTTCAGGATTACTAATACTTATTATAGAATAATGTATTATCCTACTTCCTTAATTCCTTTTATGAATAACCATCTCATGAATATTTTTTCCCCTTTTGGTGTAGAGATGGCTTGAAATTTTGGTGCTAATAATGTTGATACTACAAATGCAGTAATAGGAATCCAAAATCCCGTAAGGTTTGTATAAATGTCAATTATAAAGCGGAAACTGATGAATAGCACAGCAAAACTTGCCAAGTTATAAAATAATGCTTTTGCTTTTTTACTCATAATAGATGGGTTTATTTTATTTCTTTTCTTCTTTTTTCTCTTTGGCTTTTACTTTTGATTTATAGAGCGGAATAAAATAGGAAACCGTATAATTGAAGCCAATACCAAAATCACCGTTATAGGTTTTGTTAAATCCGGGAATATACAGATTATCAAAATTGTTAGGTACTTTTTGAGAGACCAATCGGTTTAAACGAAAACTGAAACCTACAAAGATATTATCAAAAACTTCCGCTTTAACACCAGCAACAACTTCAAGCCATTGCGCTGTTAATCCATCAAATTTTTCTCCCGAAACAATAACCGGAGCTTGCCCGAAATGCTGATCAGGATTATAAATACTGTAGCTATTTAAGGTATGATTGAAAGTACTGAATCCATAACGTAAACCAACATAAATTTGATTTTCCATGTCAAGCCAGTTTTCATAGGCATTAAAATCAAAACCAACTCTTATATAAGAACCTTTTGTAGTGAAGTTAAGTTGTTCTTCATCTACTGTTTTGTCCTCGTTCCCAATTTCGGCTGCTAAATAGTGTTTTCTTGTCAAACGGTAATCTCCAACCAATTCCAATCCGCGGTATTCTTTTTCATAAAAAGAGCGAGTAAGCTTGAATAAATCAACACCTAGTCGAAGTCCGTAACGTTCCGTTTTTGGAGCAATAGAATCTTTCTTTTCGGTAGTTGCCTGAGCTTGCACCAGTAATGAAACCAGTGTCAAAGCGATACTAAAAGTATATTTTGATATGTGTTTCATTTGCAGTTGTAATGCTGTTAGTTTCTATTACAATATTTTTAATCCATTTTTGATCCAAAGCTTCTCCGTCAGTATGAACAACACCACCGGGAGAATTAAGTTGATACGTCATTTTGAAACCACAGGCTCGGGAAACAAAAACTTCATTTCGAGCATAATTAAATTGAAGAATATCTTCATTGGCAACCAATGTATTGGTACTGTTCAATATCAATTTATAGGTTGTAGTATCTTCCGTAATTAATAACGGTAAACCAATTTTACTTACAGCATTGAATGTGCCAAGCTCTTTATCTTCATCATTATAATTGCTAAGAACTTTTAAATTAGTAACATTCAAATTACTGGTTGGATCAGAAATATTAAAAAATTCGAGTATTAATTTTGGCGTAGTTTCATCACTGCAAATATCATCTTTCTCACAAGATGAAAAAGTCATAGCCAATAAGAATACTAAAAGTAGTTTTTTCATTTTTTTGAAGTAAATTATCTTTTTTCCAAAAGTACAACATTTTCAACATGATGCGTTTGAGGAAACATATCAACCGGTCGAACACGTGTAACTTTATATTTTTCGTCCATTAAAGCTAAATCTCGAGCTTGAGTAGCTGAGTTACAACTTACGTAAACAATTTTTGGAGTATCAGTTTTTAATAACATCTCAACAACGTCTTTATGCATTCCGTCTCTTGGTGGATCGGTGATGATTACATCCGGTTGACCATGTTGCGCAATAAAAGTATCGTTGAACACGTTTTTCATATCACCAACAAAGAATTCACAATTGGTGATTTCATTACGTTTTGCATTCTCTTTAGCATCAGCAATGGCTTCGGGAACAGCTTCTACACCAATTACTTTTTTTGCTTTTTTGGAAACAAACTGCGCAATGGTTCCTGTTCCGGTATATAAATCATAAACGGTTTCATTTCCGGTTAAACCTGCAAATTCACGAGTAATTTTGTATAATTCATAGGCTTGGTCAGAATTCGTTTGATAGAATGATTTAGCATTGATACTGAAGTGCAAACCTTCCATTTCTTCCAAAATATAATCTCTTCCTTTATAAAGCTTAATGTCTTGGTCATATAGTGTATCATTGGCTTTACCATTGATAACATATTGCAAAGAAGTAATTTGAGGAAATTGCTCGGCAATATGATTTAATAACAATTCCCGTTGTGCCTTATTTTCTTTAAAAAACTGAATTAAAACCATGATTTCTCCGGTAGAAGCTGTTCTAATCATTAAAGTTCGCAACAAACCTTCGTGATTTCGAGCATCAAAAAACGGCAAATCATTTGCTACGGCAAAACGTTTAATTTCGTTACGAATAGCATTGGACGGATCTTCTTGCAGATGACATTTGCTGATATCAAGAATTTTATCCCACATTTTCGGAATATGAAACCCTAAAGCATTACGATTATCCAACGTTTCTTCGGATTGAATTTCTTTTTCGGTTAACCAGCGCTGATTAGAAAAACCGAATTCCATTTTATTACGATAGAAAAATTGTTTTTCTGAGCCCAAAATAGGTTCAAAATCAGGTAAATCAATTTTCCCGATACGTTTCAGGTTATTAAAAACTTCTTGGTTTTTATAAAATAATTGCTGGCTATAATTCATATTCTGCCATTTGCAACCACCACAAACACCAAAATGGTCACAAATAGGAGCAATTCTATTTGAAGAATATTCATGAAACTTAATAGCCTTTCCTTCGTAGTAAGCTTTTCGTTTTTTAAATGTTTGAATGTCGATGACGTCACCCGGAACAACATTTGGAATAAAAATTACTTTGCCATCCGGTGCTTTTGCAACAGAAACACCTTTGGCTCCGGCATCGAGCACGGTTATATTTTCAAAAATGACTTTGTCGGTTTGTTTTCTTCCCATAGGGCAAAAATAAACTATTGCCCAAATACTCTATAATGATTTTCAGAATTTATTTTAAAAAACAAACGACGCCAAAAAGACAGCGTCGTTTAAAAAAGATTTGTGATAATCTTTTTTCTTAGTAGGAAATATTCATTTCGCCTTCGGTTACGTCCAATCCATCCATATTAATAGTGGTCAGCGTTCCGAAAAATGTTCCTATAATTTTTGAATCATTGCTTTCGGTTATGTCTGCTGTAATATCGGCACTTCCCATTTGGTAATGCGTTCCGTTATTGATGTACTGAATAAAATAAACACTATCTGAGCCCAATTTATTTTTGCCCAAAGCAATTCTGATGTTTTTGGTATTGTCATCGGTTTGAGTTCCTCTAAGAACCAAATCAGTATAATTTTGATAGCGCTCTTCAGTAACATTTAAAGAGCCAAATGTTCTGGCTTCACCATTGATTTTAAGAGTTAATGTTCCGGTAGCATTGTGAACAATCGGGTTGTTGCCGCCATCATCATTATCATCGGAACAAGATGTAAAAAGAGAAACCGTAAATAACAGCGTAAAGGCGTAGATAATTTTTTTCATAGATAAAAGTATTGTTTTCCAAAGGTGTTTTTAATCTGGTACAACAACAAAATTTATCTGTAAAGTGTTTAAAAAACTCGTTGTAATAAAATTTAACAATGTAAAATAAAAAAAACGCCTCGATAAGAGACGTTTTATTCTATTAGCAAATTATAATTCAGGGTTTAATATCAATCACGCCACCGGAAACATTTACTGTTCCGGAACCTTCATCTACTGATAAAGTACTTGAAAAAGTAGCTTTAATTCGTGTATTGGAACTTTCGGTAACATTAGCATTAATATCAGCACTCGAAGATTGATAAAACTCGGAACCGTCATAATATTGGATAAAATAAATACTGTCCGGACCGGTTAAATCTTTCCCTAAAGAAATACTAATTGTTTTGGTAGGATCATCTGATTGTACCGCATCGATTATATAATCAGTATATTCATCATAAACATCTTCGGTAACTTCGATGCTTTTGAATTTTTTTGAAACACCGTTTATTTTAACAGTAATTCCGGTGCTGTCATTGTTATCATCACTGGAACAAGAACTAAAACTAAGTGTCACAGCGACAATGGTTAAAAAAGTAAAAATTTGTTTCATATTGTTTTGTTTTTTTGGTAGTTAACAAATTTAAAGTTTTATTTTTGATGATAAATAAAAATGTTAATAACAAGTAATATTTTTATTTTCAATTCGTTTTAAAACTTTAGTTTTGATTACTTATGAAAACACAACACCTCGTACTTCTTCGCGGCATCAATGTATCGGGACACAACATGATAAAAATGGATGCGTTGAAAAACATGCTGGAAAAAATGGGTTTTACCGGCGTAGAAACGTATATTCAAAGTGGTAATGTGTTTGTTACTAGTGAAGAAGAAAACGGTTCTGCAGTAGGTTTTAAAATCAAACAAGAGATTTATAAAGTTTTTGGACACGATGTTCCCGTGATTGTGGTTATTAAAAATGACTTGGAGTTGTGTTTTAAAAACAATCCGTTTTTGAAGGAAAAAGAAGTTAATGTAAAGAAATTATACGTTGTTTTTATTTCTAAAGAATTACCCAGTTCGGCTATCAATGAGTTAAAAATAAGTCAGTTCAAACCTGATGAAGCCGTGATTGATGGCAATAGGATTTTTATAAAATATGCTGTTGGTGCAGGAAAAACACGCTTAGACCAAAAGTATATAGAGAAAAAATTAAACGTAACGGCAACCATGCGAAACTACAACACAGTAGGTAAATTACTTGAAATGTATCAAGAAAGAGTTGAACAATAAATTGTAAATTAGCCAATAAATATTTAAAACATGAGTGGTAAAAACACTTTTAAAAGTTCCATTTCGGGCATTGAGTTTCCGGAACATGATAGAGTTTGGGGAAAATCCATCAGAGAAGCTATTTTTGATTTGATAAAAAGTGATTATCCTGATTTTAATGCAAAAGAATGCATTTCTGTCAGTGAGCTTAACTATTACAGAGAGAAATATATCTCAAAATTTCTCCAAACCGAAGTCAAGGAGCTTACTGATTTACAGAAAAATGTCATTCATTCTTTATCTGATGATACTTCTTTTGTTTCCAAAGTAGAAGATAATGAAGAAACCCGTACCATAGGACAAATTGTAGCTGATAAAGTAGCAGCATTTGGCGGAAGCTGGACTTTTATTATTTCCTTTTTTACGTTTCTGCTTCTTTGGATTGGAGCGAATGTTTTTATATTGATGAACAAAGGTTTTGATCCTTATCCGTTTATATTACTAAATCTGATTTTGTCTTGTGTGGCAGCTTTGCAAGCACCTGTTATTATGATGAGTCAAAATCGTCAGGAAGAAAAAGATCGGGAAAGAGCAAAAAAAGATTATATGATTAATTTAAAATCTGAATTGGAAATTAGAATGCTTGATGAAAAATTGGATCATTTGATTATGCATCAGCAACAAGAATTAATTGAAATTCAAAAAGTTCAGATTGAAATGATGAATGATATACTGGAAAGGATAAAGAAGTAAAAACGTTAAAGCAATATCGAATTTTAAATTGGCATTTAAATTTACTACTTTTGTTAGCAAGGGATGATTTCTCTCCATTAAGAAGGAATTGATATTACAGAATTAAAATTACAAAAAACAATGTCAGTTTTAGAAAAATTAACTTCGGCAGATGCCATTGCGTTAGAAGACAAATACGGAGCTCATAATTATCATCCGCTACCGGTAGTGTTGAGTAGAGGAGAAGGTGTTTATGTATGGGATGTTGAAGGTAAGAAATATTATGATTTTCTTTCGGCATATTCGGCAGTAAATCAAGGTCATTGTCACCCAAAAATTGTTGGAGCCATGATCAATCAAGCGCAAACGTTAACCTTAACTTCGCGTGCTTTTTATAATGATAAACTAGGTGTTTACGAAGAATACATTACTAATTACTTTGGTTTTGACAAAGTATTGCCTATGAATACAGGAGCAGAAGCAGTAGAAACAGCTTTGAAAGTCTCCAGAAAATGGGCGTATGAAAAGAAAGGTATTCAGGAAAATCAAGCGCAAATAATTGTTTGCGAGGGTAACTTTCACGGAAGAACAACGACTATCATTTCGTTTTCCAATGATGAAAATGCCAGAAAGAATTTTGGTCCCTATACCGAAGGTTTTATCCGAATTCCCTATAATGACATTGATGCTTTGGAAAAAGCGCTTCAATCGTCAAACAATATTGCCGGATTTTTAGTTGAACCTATTCAAGGTGAAGCCGGAGTTTATGTTCCAAATGATGGTTATTTGGCCAAAGCAAAAGCATTATGTGAAGCTCATAACGTTTTATTCATTGCCGATGAAGTGCAAACAGGAATCGCTCGTACCGGAAAATTATTGGCTGTTCATCATGAAAGCGTACAACCGGATGTTTTAATTCTTGGAAAAGCAGTTTCGGGTGGTGTTTATCCGGTTTCGGCGGTTTTAGCCAATGACGAAATCATGAATGTAATTAAACCGGGACAACACGGTTCAACCTTTGGAGGAAATCCAGTTGCGGCTGCAGTTGCTATTGCGGCTTTGGAAGTTGTAAAAGATGAAAATCTTGCTGAAAATTCAGAACGATTAGGTAAAATCTTCAGAGAAAAAATTGGCGAATTTGTAAAGACATCAAATGTTGCTACACTTGTTCGCGGAAAAGGTTTGTTGAACGCTATTGTGATTAATGATACAGAAGAAAGCGATACGGCGTGGAACATCTGTATGAAATTAGCAGAAAACGGTTTGTTAGCAAAACCAACTCATGGTAATATCATTCGTTTTGCACCACCATTAGTCATGAACGAAGAGCAATTGCTTGATTGTGTTTCGATTATTATTACTACTCTAAAGGAATTTGAGAAATAGGATAAGTTAATGAATAAATAAAAACCGTCTTTTCAATTTGAACAAGACGGTTTTTTTATTTTTAAAACTTGAGGATTATTGCCCCATTAATTCTCTCATTTTTTCTTGTACAGCCTGAGGATCTTGCATTCCTTCCAAACCAAAGGTCATAATCATCCAAATGGTCATTAGTAAATAAATAGCACTTAATACTATACCGATAATTGCTAATATTCTACCAATATTTAAGTTAGAATAGTTGTCATAAGCTTGAGGGTTAATGGCATATAAAGCCCTGTCTTTTTTAGCTAAAACTAAGGCAACAATACCTAGAATTAAACCAAGTACTCCATAACAACAGCATGTTATGATAGATAAAATTCCAAGTATCAAAACAGCCGTTGCATTTGGCAGTTTTTGTCCTGTTTCAAAATTGTTAAAGTTTGATTGTTCCATAGAAAATAAAATATAGTTAATAATTGGTTATACGATAAAAATAAGAAACGACCATGATTACAGCATTGGTTATGGCTAAACCTATAATTGCTTTTTGATAGTTTCTAGACTTGTCAATAATATGAAGACCTAAAGCTATAAAAAATAAAATGGTTGTATAAATTGCCGGAAACATATTAAAAGCAGCAACAAAATCACCTTGAAGTAAAAAAGCTAAAGAACGTTGTGTACCACAGCCAAAACATTCAATGCCAAAAAGCTTTTTATTTACACACGGTAGCATGTATTCTTCCATCGGTCTTCTTTATTTATAGAAAGAACAAGTTTACAAATTATTTTTTCAATATAAAATGGTATCGTTATAAAGTTTCTTATTTTTGGTAAAAAGTTTTTATGAAAAAATTGGCGTTACCATTTATCATTGTAGCAGTAATCATTGGAATATATGAACAATCTAAAGAAAAACCTAATATCTATGTTGTTATTACTGTGATTATTGTATTTATGTACGGCATGATGAAATTGAGTGCTAAAACGCCAAGTAAACACCAAGATGAAATAGAAAGTGATGATGAATAAAGGAGATAAAGTATCGGTTTTAGATGATGATATTGATGGAGTAGTGGTTGCTGTCAAAAATGATGATGTAACCATTGAAACAGTTGACGGCTTCACATTGACATTTAAGTCAAATGAATTAATTAAAATAGGAAATACAGAAGAAATCAATCTGAACTTTAGCAGAAGTCATATCATCAGTCAAAAAGAAATTCCAAAGCCCAACTATATTAATAAAGAAAAAAAATCTAAAAAGGAAACTCCGGTTCCCGAATTTGATTTACATATTGAAAAGCTAGTCAGAAATTATAAAGCTATGAGCAATTATGATATCCTGACACTTCAAACCGAAACGGCCAAAAAGCATATTGATTTTGCAATTAGAAATCGAATACCTAAAATTGTACTAATTCACGGAGTAGGCGAAGGCATCCTAAAATCGGAACTCGATTTTATGTTAGGCAGATATGAAGGCATTACTTTCCAAGATGCCAATTATCAAAAGTATGGTGTTGGTGCTACAGAAGTTTATTTTAAACAAAATAATAAATAAAAAGTCCCGAGAAATCGGGACTTTTTGGTTTTCAAAAACTAACTAATTATAATAAATTAAATTTATTCTTAGGCGATGCTGCTTTCTTGACCAACAATTTTTTTCAAAACAGTTTTAATTAAAACTTTGTTAGTAGTAATACCTGAATTGATTAACTGTTTTTTACCAAATGATAAAGTAGCCGGTTTAGCATTAGACGTTTTATTTACGCTACCTACAAACCAAACAGCAAATTCAGTACTTGTTCCGGCAACAGAATTTTCAGAAGAAACCATTTCAGTAGTTGGTTCAACGATAGAAACTGTTTGCTTAGTTTCTTTTACCTCATTAACGTTGTTAACTTCTTGACCAAATACATTTGAAGTTGATAAAAACATAAATACGAATAGAACAAATAATTTAACGCTTGTTACATTTTTTTGAGCTACTGTTTTTGTTGTTGTCATAACTTTATTATTAGTTTCTGTTTTTAATTCTGAACCAAAACTACGGCGAGACTACAACGGGCTGAAAAATTTTCGATAATTTGCCTCAAAAGTCGTTTAAACGACAAAATCAGTAAAATCAAGGGTTTTGAGCGTTTTTTTAATGTAGTTCATCTATATTATGTTAAAAAAACGTGTATTTAATCGATGAAATTCCAATAATTTCTATGAACGACATACTTTAAAACAGAAACCATTTTGAAAAAATAAAAAAATGGTATTTTCTTAGTAAATTGCGTCATAATTAATGTGTATATGAAAGTAGATCAAAAAGGACATATTACTACTATAAAGAATACTCAGTACAACACAGCAGAATTTTTAACCAAACTTTCTCATGAGTATAATAGTTTTAAAACCCAAAACCTTATAATCGATTTATCAAACGATAAAGAAATTGTCATGGAAGATGTAAAATCATTTTCTGAGTTGATTAAAAAACATAAAAAGAATAAAAAATCATTGGTATTAGTAACCGATTCTATTGATTATAATAAAGTTCCAAGTAGCATTGTACTTGTTCCTACTATTTTAGAAGCTCACGACATTATTGAAATGGAAGAAATAGAGCGTGATTTAGGGTTTTAATACCGAAGATTTTCCAAACATTACAATGAAATTAACCATTCTCGGCTGTTATGCAGCCACACCTCGAACATTAACAAATCCAACTTCACAGGTTTTAGAAATCAGAAATCGAATGTTTCTTATCGATTGCGGAGAAGGAACTCAGGTACAGCTTCGAAAAAACAAAATACGTTTTTCAAAAATCAATCATATATTTATCTCTCATTTGCATGGAGACCATTTTTATGGATTGGTTGGCTTGATTTCTACTTTTATGTTGCTCAATCGTCAAACCGATTTACACATCCACGGTCCAAAAGGAATTAAAGAAATTATTTTATTACAATTAAAATATTCCAATTCCTATACCGGATATAACTTATATTTTCATGAATTGACTTCCAATGAAAGTGAAATAGTTTATGAAGACGAAAAAGTAATTATAAAAACTATCCCGCTAAAACATCGTATTTATACCAATGGATTTTTATTTCAGGAAAAAATAGGTGATAGAAAATTGAACGTAGAAGCTGTTCAAAATTATAATATTGAAACCTGTTATTATCAAAATATTAAAAACGGTAAAGATATTATACTTGACAACGGAACAATTATTCCAAATACCAAATTAACATTTGACCCAATTCCGCCGAAAAGCTATGCCTATTGTAGTGATACCATGTATAACGAAGCTATTCTTCCTATTATAAAGGATGCAGATATATTATATCATGAAACTACTTTTTTGGAAACGGAAGCCGATAAAGCAGAAAAAACAATGCACAGTACGGCAAAAGAAGCCGCAATAATTGCCCAAAAAGCAAATGTTAAGTGTTTACTTTTAGGTCACTATAGTACACGATATAGTAATATTGAGTTATTTAAAGAAGAAGCACAAACCATTTTTGAAAACGTTGAACTCACAGATGACGGTAAAACATTTGACTTCGATTACGAATCAATCGGGATTTACCTGTAATTGCAATTCCTGCTGTTCGTTGCAATCTGTTATCTCGTTTAAAAACGATATAACAGGATTTCCACTTCCATCAGGGCTAAAAAAGAAACCATTTTATAATCAGGAAACTTAGTAACTTTGTCCTATAAAATTATAATGCCGTGAAAGACCTTAGTAATTATAGAAAATCATATGAGAAAAGTGAACTTTTGGAAACTGACATTCCCGAAGATCCAATTAATTTATTTCACAAATGGTTTTACGAAACTGAAGAAATGAGTAATATTGAGGAAGTCAACGCCATGACAGTTTCCACAATAGGTTTAGATGGATTTCCAAAGAGTAGAGTAGTGCTGCTCAAGAAATTCAATGAAGAAGGTTTTATTTTCTACACTAATTACAATTCCGAAAAAGGAAAAGCTATTCTAGCCAACCCAAAAGTTTGCTTATCTTTTTTTTGGCATAGCATGGAACGTCAAATCATCATAAAAGGAAGAGCAGAAAAAACCAACGAAAACATATCGGATAATTATTTTGATTCACGACCGGATGGAAGTAAGCTTGGTGCTATTGTTTCAGCACAAAGCGAAGTTATTCCATCCAGAGAATTCTTGGACAAAAAACTAAAAGATTTAGAACAAGAATTTGAAGGAAAAGAAATCCCAAGACCACAACATTGGGGTGGATTTTTGGTTCGTCCAATCGAAGTTGAATTTTGGCAAGGAAGAGCCAATCGTCTTCACGACAGAATTAGATATCAGTTACAAGAAGATTATCACTGGAAAATAGACAGACTTTCACCTTAAAAAAAACAAAAAACCACTTGAAAAAGTGGTTTTTTTATTTAGTGTGATTATCGATGAAATGCATATTTGTAGGATTTGTTCTCTTTATAAATTAAAAATAATGCATTTCATCGATTTTATTTGTATTTAATCGATTTCAAGTATAAGTTTGTCTAACCAAATCAAACAATACGTTCTGTCAATATTAAT